>ERZ1026872.2-NODE-2-length-297070-cov-89.554430_pt1 | contig 297070 bp, 272 predicted proteins | sample MGYA00380166_ERZ1026872 | MGnify/ENA primary metagenome ERZ1026872 (study PRJEB33269, sample SAMEA4719802) | human gut metagenome | biome: human-associated habitat; feature: organic feature; material: feces | place: Cameroon | collected 2013-10 ... | reverse complement strand
AAACTATCTGGCGTCAGTCCTTGCGGGGAGCGGGCTTTCGTAATCTTGCCCTGATCCTCTTGGATTATCACCAGTAAGCCCTAAAACAATTCTATTCTCACAAGATAGTATAAATGGTGTTTTTGAAGACGGAAGAAATGTTAATGGGCTTATTCACAGACTTATAAATGACCCGTCATATATAAATCACGTTGAACCTATTAGAAAAGTTAGAATGCGGGATTTACCTGCAAATGTTCAGGAAAGATTGTTATCACAAGGTGCTCATAAAGATTCAGTCTTTACTTTAGATAATAGACGACTTTATGCTGCCAAAACAGCCGGTGTATCGAAGATCCCTTCGAGATGGGCTACTCCAGAGGAATTGTCAAAAATTAATTTAGATCGAAGATTTTCAACTCAAAATGGCGGCAGAACAGTGAGGACAAGAGGTTGTGGCTAATATGATTGTAAAAGCACTAGAAACAAAATATGGTCAAATATATGGCCGAGATGCGTTGATTTTAACTGGAACAGAGTTAAATCTGTATCCATTTAACTTTACCATCAAAGCTTCCTTATCGTTGTCTGCCTGCAAACCTGCTATTAAAGATGCTTATGATGTAAGTCTCGAGGTTTTTATTAGCAAAATTGAAAAGTTATCTATATATAAAGTTGATGATTATCCTTTTGAGCAATATACTACATCAAGTTTCGATTTAGTAGAAGATATCCAAAGAGATGGAGTTCAGCACATAATTATCAGTACTTATGACCATGTGTTCGATATTATAGGGAAATATGAAATTAAATATTGTTAAATAATAAAAGGGGGCGGAGTCAGCCTCGCCCCTTTTATTTATTTCTCGTTCAGCACACTAAACATCCCGTCACGCATCCCCTTAACAGCCTGTTTAACGTGATAAAGTTCCCTGCGCAGTTCCTGTACTTCGTTGTTATCCGCGAGCAGGATCAGGCAACCTTCCGAGATCTTCACGGTAACGCCCGTGCCGATCTCAAATCCCGCTTCTCTCAGTCATTTGGCGCTGATTTTGATCACCAGTGTGTCACTGCGGTTGGGAAGATGCTGTGCTGACAGCACGACAGGCAGGGCCGGATGGCTGCCGCCAGGCGTACCGTAATCACGCGCTGAACGTGGTCACAGATATGGTGTTCACCAGCTGCCGGATGCCCCGGAGATTATCCGCTTCAGTTACGACAGACTGGGACAGATGCTGACCGAGGAGACGGTGCAAAAATTCAAAATTATCCATTTAACCTAACAGTTCGTTGAGTTTTACTGCATTGTCGGTAATTTAGGCTTCTCCTTTGTCCGTAGCTTGTTTCAGCGTCTATAATGGGCGTTAATAAATTGGCAAGTCGGGAACTTGATGTTTTCTTAATGGTATGTTGGCAGAAGAATATGTTCTGCAAGTTGAAGATTTGTTGGTGCTTTATTTAAAAGGGTGTAGTGCAAATATCTACAATTTCAAGCAGGCATTATTGTCGTAAAAACGCATCACCGGACATACGACATTCATAATGTGTGTTAATTTTACTGACATCTTTCAAAAGGAGCACAATCATGCCGCACATCGACATTAAATGTTTTCCGCGTGAACTGGACGAACAACAAAAAGCAGCACTTGCTGCAGATATTACCGACGTTATTATTCGTCATCTGAACAGTAAAGACAGTTCGATAAGCATTGCTCTACAGCAGATTCAACCAGAATCTTGGCAAGCTATCTGGGATGCCGAAATCGCGCCCCAAATGGAGGCTTTGATAAAGAAACCTGGTTACAGCATGTAATGCTTAACCCGCCGTAACTCGCTTGCCGCTGGTAACAAACGTGCCAGCACCTAAATGATGCAACGTATTGAGCTTATCATCATCAAACTGCCAGCGGCCTTCGACAAATACCCGTGCGTCTGCCGCTGCTGATACCACCTCGCCAAACAGCGTGTCGTATTTTTGTTGCGCAGAAGTCGCAGGTAGCAGGCGGCACTCCATCCACGCCAGGCATTTCTCTTCAACAAGTGGCAAACCAAGCACCGGACCTTTCACCACCGGAATGCCATAGCAATTAAATTTATCTTCTTCACGACCCGACACGCTTCCCACTGCCCACGTCCAGTTAGTTGCTGCAACGCCCGGGATAACGATGCCAAATTTACCGTTACGTTCAATCAACTCCCTGGTCCATGTCGATTTATCTACCACAATCGCCACGCGTGGCGGGTCAAACTCCACCGGCATTGACCAGGCTGCAGCCATAATGTTACGCCGCTGGGATTGCTCATCGAAACTGGTGATCAAGACAGTTGGGCCATGATTTAACAGACGGCTGGCATGGTGTAATTCGACGGGGATGAATCGGCTCATGGTATCGCCTCGCGAAGAAGGTTGTTTTAAAAGCGTAGTTCGTAACGCAATAAGCGACGAAATTAACGGGATTGGCGATTTGCGAACGTGATGCATGTCCGCGATCGCACAAAATAGCCGGTGCGGCGTCTATTCCAGGTTATAAGTTGAGAAAACCACTAAGGGAAACGCCTGATGACGCCCATTCTGAATCACTATTTTGCCCGTATTAACTGGTCGGGAGCTGCTGCGGTCAATATTGATACGCTTCGTGCATTGCACCTGAAACACAATTGCACCATTCCGTTTGAAAACCTCGACGTTTTGCTGCCGAGGGAAATACAGCTTGATGATCAATCGCTGGAAGAGAAACTGGTGATAGCCCGTCGTGGCGGTTACTGTTTTGAGCAGAATGGCGTGTTTGAGCGGGTGTTACGCGAGCTGGGGTTTAACGTTCGCAGCTTGTTAGGGCGCGTAGTGTTATCAAATCCGCCAGCATTACCGCCGCGCACCCATCGTTTGCTGTTGGTGGAACTGGAAGAGGAAAAATGGATTGCTGATGTCGGTTTCGGTGGGCAGACGCTAACCGCGCCGATTCGTTTAGTTTCCGATCTCGTGCAGACCACGCCACACGGAGAGTATCGGTTGTTGCAGGAGGGTGATGATTGGGTGTTGCAGTTTAATCATCATCAGCATTGGCAGTCGATGTACCGTTTTGATCTCTGCGAGCAGCAACAAAGCGATTATGTGATGGGCAATTTCTGGTCGGCGCACTGGCCGCAGTCGCATTTTCGCCATCATTTGCTGATGTGCCGCCATTTGCCGGACGGTGGCAAGCTAACGCTGACCAATTTTCATTTTACCCATTATGAAAATGGGCACGCGGTGGAGCAGCGAAATCTACCGGATGTGGTGTCGTTATATGCCGTGATGCAGGAACAGTTTGGTCTGGGCGTGGATGATGCGAAACATGGCTTTACTGTGGATGAGTTAGCGCTGGTGATGGCGGCGTTTGATACGCATCCGGAGGCGGGAAAATAATTTATGTCAGGTTGCCGGATGCGGCGTAATCGCCTTATCCGGCATACATTAGCCCGGTTGTAGACCTGACAGGCGAAGCGCATCAGGCAACGATTTCAGATTTCAATTGCCCATTCGGCATGAAACAAAATCACCGCTGTGCCTGAAATGGTGACTTTTTCCGGTTGGTTATCACGAATTGTCACCGTCACTTCAATCACGCCGTCACGCCCCAATGCGCGCCCCTGATGGCCTTTAACACGCAGCACCTTGCCATCGTGGGGCAATACGTTGTGATGTACCAACCATGCACCCATCGGGCCATTGGCATTGCCAGTCACCGGATCTTCCACAATACCAATCGCAGGCGAGAACATGCGACCATCGGTTTCGTTTTTGCCTGGGCGGATCTGGAACGGGAAGAAACCATTGCAGCCAATCTGTTTGCTGATAGCGCTCAGCGCAGCAAGATCAGGCGAAAGGGCGTCGATATCCACTTCTGGTTTCAACGGGATCATCACTTTTGAGTGTCCTGTTGTTGCCACCTGAATTGGCAAGCCTGGCAGAATATCGTCCTCAGTGAGATGAAGCGCGTTGATAATCGCCTCACGTGTTTCACCCTCCAGCGGCGGTTCAAAGCCCGGCGTACCTTGTTCCAGCGAAATACGATAATTATCGTTGTGCTTTTCGATAGTCACGCGATGTTTTCCTGCCAGCGATGTTTGCCAGACCGTGCAATTTCCTAAACCTAACACCTTCGCACGTACATAGTGCGCAGCTACTGTCGCGTGACCGCAAATCGGCACTTCAACTGTTGGCGTAAAGTAGCGGATGCGCACATCGCTGTCGTCGCTGTGCAGCAGAAAAGCAGTTTCCGAATGACCTAATTCGCGGGCGATAAGCTGCATTTGCGCTTCGCTAAGATTATCGGCGGGGAAAACAACACCGGCAGAATTGCCGCGAAATGGTTGAGAGGTAAAAGCATCGACGTGGTAAACCTGCGGTTTCATTAACGTTCTCCTGTGACTGGAGAACTATCATAGCCTGCAAGTGGCCGGAGAGCGAAGGGCTATCCGGCCAGGGTGAAATTATCGCCGCGAGCGCACAATCTGATACCGACGAGTAAAGTACTCAAACGGCGCGCTCCACACATGCACCAGTCGGGTGAACGGGAAGAGCAGGAAGATGGTCATTCCCAACACCAGATGCAGGCGGAAAACGAACGCTACACCGTTAAGCATCTCTGACGATCCACCACGGAAAGTGACAATGCTTTGCGCCCAACCCACCAGCTTCATCATTTCGCTACCATCAGGATACTGTGCTGAAAACGGTATGGTACTTAGCCCCAACAGACACTGGACCAGCAAAATGCTCATGATGATGATATCCGGTGTAGTGGAAGTGGCACGCACGCGCTGATTTGTCAGCCTGCGCCACAGCAGTCCTGCGCCGCCAATCAACGTCAACACACCGCAAATACCGCCGAGCACCATCGCCATGAGTTGTTTCGCTGCCACTGGCAAAAACCACGCGTACATCCAGTGCGGCGTTAACATGCCGAACAGGTGCCCGAAGAAAATCCCCAAAATGCCGATATGGAACAGATTCGACCATATCACCATCCCGCGTTTATCGAGCATTTGACTTGAGGAGGCGCGCCAGGTGTACTGCCCGTAGTCGTAGCGCAGCCAGCTGCCGAGGAAAAACACCGTCGCACAAATGTACGGGTAGATATCGTAAAAAAAGACGTTCAGATACTGAATCATTTCCCACCTCCCGCACTGATGTCGACATATTGCGGCGCGACATCCTGGCTAAAGCGTCGCTGATATTGATTAAGCGGCGAGCTGTCACACGCCGTGGCGTTATCTTCAATAAACTTCACCTGTTCCTCTTCCCACACTGCATCAAGCGCCTGGCGGGTGTCATCGCGCTCTTCGCTGTTTACTTGTTTTGTGACACTGTCACTTGAAAGGGAGCTTCCCGCCAGTTGCAGCAGAGCATCAAACAACGCGTACCACGGTGCCTCGCGTTGTTTTAAGCGACCGCCAAGCAGGGCGAGGATCGGCGCAACATTGAGCAATCCTTCTTTCGCCTGATCGTCAGGCAGTACGCTTAAATACTCCAGATACAGCGGTAGATAATCGGGCAGTTCCCGACAATCCAGCTGCAGGCCGACCTTTTCATACTCCGCCAGCAGGTCCACCATTGCCTGGCCGCGATCGCGGGACTCGGCATGAACATGTTCGAACAGCAGCAGCGATGTGGTACGTCCACGGTCAAACACTTCGCACCATTCGGCCTGTTTATCCAGCAGCGGCGCGTTAAGCAGGTTGTGGGTGAAATCCGTAAGCATCGGCGCGTCGCTGCGGATCAACGCCAGCGCGTCCTCCTTGCATTCCCACAACAGCTCGTCCGGATACTCCATCAACAGGCCGATCACTTTGAGGATCTGCATTATTCGCCCTCCGCTTTGTCGCGCACTTCGGTGATGTTGATGGCATCGATACGGCTACTGTTGAACAGGTTGAATTTACTGTCCGAACCGTGGCAACCGTCGCCAAAGGTAAAACCGCAGCCGTTGCGTTCTGCGAAGGCATCGCCCGCCATTTCCCGATGGCTCGTCGGGATGACAAAACGATCTTCATAGTTGGCAATGGCGAGGTAACGATACATCTCTTCGACCTGGGCGACGCTCAGGCCTACTTCGTCGATGGCACGAGTATCAGTAACGCCTTCCACGGTTTGTGAACGCATATAGTGGCGCATCGCCATCATCCGTTTCAGCGCCCGCAGTACCGGACCGGTATCGCCGGCACTCAACATATTGGCGAGATATTGCACCGGAATACGCAGGCTTTCGATGGCGGGCAGCACGCCTTCGCTTTTCGGCAAACCGCCCGCATCTGCGTAGGACTGAATCGGCGACAGCGGAGGAACGTACCAGACCATTGGCAGGGTGCGATATTCAGGGTGCAGCGGTAGCGCCAGTTTCCAGTCCATCGCCATTTTGTAGACAGGCGAACGCTGGGCAGCTTCAATCACGTTTTGTGGAATACCTTGTTTCAGGGCTTCCTCGATCACTGAGGGATCGTGTGGATCGAGGAATACTTCGCACTGACGTTCATAGAGGTCAACTTCGCGCTCGGTGCTCGCCGCTTCCTCAATGCGGTCGGCGTCGTAAAGCAGCACGCCCAGATACCGGATGCGACCCACGCAGGTTTCTGAGCACACGGTGGGTTGGCCTGACTCAATTCGCGGATAACAGAAGATACATTTTTCTGACTTGCCGCTTTTCCAGTTGAAGTAGATTTTTTTGTACGGACAACCGCTAATGCACAAACGCCAGCCACGGCATTTATCCTGATCAATCAGCACAATGCCGTCTTCTTCGCGTTTGTAGATAGCGCCGCTTGGGCAGGTCGCCACGCAACTGGGATTGAGGCAGTGTTCGCACAGGCGCGGCAGGTACATCATGAAGGTGTTTTCAAACTGCCCGTACATCTCCTTTTGCATGGCCTCGAAGTTGCGGTCGCGGGCACGTTTTTCAAACTCGCCGCCCAGCAGTTCTTCCCAGTTTGGGCCCCAGATCACTTTGTCCATCCGTTTGCCGTCAATCAGTGAACGCGGGCGAGCAGTAGGGATATGTTTGCCTTCCGGTGCGCTATGCAAATGTTCGTAGTCGAAGGTGAAAGGTTCGTAGTAATCATCAATCTGCGGCACCACCGGGTTGGCGAAGATTTTGGTTATTACGCCCATCTTGCTGCCCAGACGCGGACGGATCTTGCCATTCACATCGCGGACCCAGCCGCCTTGCCACTCTTCCTGATCTTCCCAGTTTTTCGGATAACCAATGCCCGGTTTGGTTTCGACGTTGTTAAACCATGCGTACTCCATGCCTTCGCGCCCGGTCCAGACGTTTTTACAGGTCACCGAACAGGTATGGCAGCCGATACATTTGTCGAGGTTAAGCACCATGCCGACTTGTGAACGGATTTTCATTTTTTCGCCTCCTGTACCTGATCGCGACCTTCATCATCCAGCCAGTTAACGTTCTTCATCTTGCGGATCATGATGAACTCATCGCGGTTCGATCCGACGGTGCCGTAGTAGTTAAAGCCCCAGGCCAGCTGCGCGTAACCGCCAATCATATGCGTTGGTTTCGGGCAAACGCGGGTGACCGAGTTATGAATGCCGCCGCGCATGCCAGTTACTTCCGAACCAGGAATATTCATAATGCGTTCCTGGGCGTGATACATCATGGTCATGCCCGGCGGTACACGTTGGCTGACCACCGCGCGGGCCGTCAGCGCGCCGTTGGCGTTGAATACTTCCACCCAGTCGTTATCGACAATGGTCAGTTCTCGGGCATCTGTTTCGCTGATCCAGACAATCGGTCCACCGCGAGAGAGCGTCAGCATTAGCAGGTTTTCACTGTAGGTTGAGTGAATGCCCCATTTCTGGTGCGGCGTCAGGAAGTTAAGTGCTTTTTCCGGGAAGCCGTTTGGCGGTATCTGGCGCATCTCACTGACGCTACGGGTGTCGATAGGCGGGCGATAAGCCACCAGGCTTTCACCAAAAGCACGCATCCACGGATGATCCTGATAGAGCTGCTGGCGTCCCGACAGCGTGCGCCACGGAATTAACTCATGAACGTTGGTGTATCCCGCGTTATAGGATACGTGATCGCTTTCCAGACCGGACCAGGTGGGGCTGGAGATAATTTTACGCGGCTGCGCCTGAATATCGCGAAAGCGAATCTTCTCGTCCTCTTTGTGCAGCGCCAGATGGGTATGTTCGCGCCCGGTGATCTCGCCCAGCGCCTGCCACGCTTTGACTGCAACATGACCGTTAGTTTCCGGTGCCAGTGCCAGAATCACTTCTGAAGCGTCAATGGCGGTGTCAATCAGCGGACGCCCCTGTGCCGGGCCATCACGCTTGGTGTAATTGAGTTTGCCGAGGAAATCGATTTCATCCTGGGTATTCCACGAAATCCCTTTACCGCCATTGCCAAGTTTGTCCATCAATGGCCCGAGCGAGGTAAAGCGTTCATACGTAGCAGGGTAGTCGCGCTCCACCGCCACAATATTCGGCGCGGTTTTGCCTGGAATCAGATCGCATTCGCCTTTGCGCCAGTCGAGCACTTCACACGGCTGTGAGAGCTCTGCCGGAGAGTCATGCAGTAGGGGTTGTAATACCACGTCGGTTTCTTTGCCAAGATGACCCACGCACACTTGCGAAAATGCTTTGGCGATACCTTTGTAGATTTCCCAGTCGCTGCGTGATTCCCACGCCGGATCGACCGCCGCAGAAAGCGGATGAATAAACGGATGCATATCCGAGGTGTTCATATCGTCTTTTTCGTACCAGGTGGCGGTGGGCAGAACGATATCGGAGAACAGGCAGGTACTGGACATGCGGAAGTCGAGCGTCACCAGCAGGTCGAGCTTGCCTTCAATCGCCGCAGTTTGCCACTCGACTTCTTCCGGTTTGATCCCGTCGCTGGCACCGAGTTCCTCGCCCTGAATCCCGCTTTCGGTCCCCAGCAGATACTTCTGCATATACTCGTGGCCTTTGCCGGAGGAGCCAAGCAGGTTAGAGCGCCAGACAAACAAATTACGCGGATGATTGCTGCCGCTATCTGGTTGTTCGCAGGCCATACGTAAATCGCCCGATTTCAGCGCCTGGGCGGTAAATTCTGTGGGGGATAATCCGGCCTTGTCGGCTTCAGCTTTAATCCCGAGCGGGTTACGCCCCAGCTGCGGCGCAGAAGGTAGCCAGCCCATACGTTCGGCGCGAACGTTGAAATCAATCAGATGACCGCTGTACTTACTGGCATCGGCGAGCGGTGAAAGTAACTCCTGAGCAGAGACTTTTTCATAGCGCCATTGGCTGGAATGATTGTAGAAAAACGAGGTGCTGTTCATTTGGCGCGGTGGTCGGTTCCAGTCGAGCGCAAAGGCCAGTGGCAACCAGCCGGTTTGTGGGCGCAGTTTTTCCTGGCCGACATAGTGTGCCCAGCCGCCACCGCTTTGCCCGACACAACCGCAGAAGATCAGCATATTGATCATCCCACGGTAGTTCATATCCATGTGATACCAGTGGTTGACGCCAGCGCCGAGGATAATCATTGAGCGCCCATGCGTTTTATGGGCAGTATCGGCAAATTCACGAGCGATGGATTCAATATACTGGCGCGGCACGCCGGTAATTTGCTCACCCCAGGCTGGGGTGTACGGTTTGATTTCAGCGTAATCTTTCGCACTGTTTTCATCTTCCAGCCCGCGATCGAGGCCGTAATTCGCCAGTACCAAATCATAAACGCTGACCACCGGACAGGTGTTGCCATCGACTAACGTCAGGTTTTTAACGGGCAATTGGCGCACCAGCACCGGATTGTGTTTTACGCTGCGAAAATGCGGATTTTCAATGCCGCCAAAGTAGGGGAAGGCCACGCCTGCAACAGCGTCATGTTGACCGAGCAGGGTTAACGACAATTCGGTTTCCGTACCGGCGGCAATGGATTCCAGATTCCATTTGCCTTTTTCTCCCCAGCGGAAACCAATCGAACCGTTCGGCACTACCAATTCACCTGCGGTATTAACTGCTACGGTTTTCCACTGCGGATTGTTGCTTTCGCCCAGTCCATCCACCAGGTCAGATGCGCGGATCATGCGCCCGGGAACGTAGCTACCATCGTCGCGAGGCTCCAGCATTACCAGCATCGGCATGTCGCTGTAGCGGCGGCAGTAGTTGATAAAGTAGTCGCTGGGATTATCGAGATGAAACTCTTTTAAAATCACATGGCCCATTGCCATCGCCAGGGCGCTATCAGTGCCTTGTTTCGGTGCCAGCCACTGGTCGCACAATTTGGCCACTTCAGAGTAGTCAGGGGTAATGGCGATGGTTTTAGTGCCTTTGTAGCGTACTTCGGTAAAGAAGTGGGCGTCCGGCGTACGTGTCTGCGGTACGTTAGACCCCCAGGCGATGATGTAGCTGGAGTTATACCAGTCGGCAGATTCCGGTACGTCGGTTTGCTCGCCCCAGGTCATCGGCGAGGCGGGCGGCAGGTCGCAATACCAGTCGTAGAAGCTTAAACAGGTGCCGCCAAGCAGTGACAGATAACGCGTTCCGGCGGCGTAAGAAACCATCGACATCGCCGGGATCGGCGAGAAACCGGCAACGCGATCCGGGCCGTAGGTTTTGATGGTCCAGACGTTAGCGGCGGCAATCAGCTGGTTTAGTTCCTGCCAGTTGGAGCGGATAAACCCGCCGCGCCCACGCACTTGTTTGTAGCTCAGGCACTTTTGCGGATCGTTCATAATCGATGCCCACGCCAGTACCGGATCGCTGTGTTGCTTGAGGGCTTCGCGCCACAGTTCAATCAGTCGTTTACGAATGAGCGGGTATTTCAGGCGGTTAGCGCTGTAAAGATACCAGGAGTAACTTGCGCCACGCGGGCAGCCGCGAGGTTCATGATTGGGCAGGTCAGGGCGAGTGCGCGGGTAGTCGGTCTGTTGGATTTCCCAGGTCACCAGACCATTTTTAACGTAGATTTTCCAGCTACAGGAGCCTGTACAGTTAACACCGTGGGTGGAACGCACGATTTTGTCGAACTGCCAACGCTGGCGATAGCTGTCCTCCCAGTCGCGGTTGCTATGCATCACCTGTCCGTGACCATCGGCAAAGGTTTCGCCCTTTTGTTTGAAGTAGCGAAAGCGATCCAAAAGTTTACTCATGACATGACTCCTGCTCCAGGAATGAATTGGGATCTGATGCCTTGTCGGATGCGACACGGTTGTACATCAGGCATCGATCTCTTATTTTTGGCTGAACTTCCGCCGACCATAAACCAGCCAGGTCAGCAGCACACAAACGATGTAGAAGATTAAAAACACTTTCATCGCGCCGACCGGAGAGCCGGTCATATTGAGCGACATGCCAAACGCCTGCGGAATAAAAAAGCCGCCCACTGCGCCAATGGCTGAGATAAAGCCCAGAGCCGCCGCCGTTTCGGTGACGGCTTCTTTCTGAGCTTGCTCATCACTACCGCCTTTCATCTTTACCCGATAAATGGTTATCTGGCGAAAGATGACGGCGATCATCTGGAAAGTAGAACCACTTCCCAGACCCGCAGTCAGAAACAGCCCCATAAATACGGCGTAAAAGGCGATGAAATTACCGGAGCCTGTGCCCGGTAAGGTAAGGAACAGCAGGGCACTGAAAATCGCCATAAAAATAAAGTTGATCAACGTCACCCGCACGCCGCCGAACTTATCGGAAATAGCACCACCAACCGACCGCGCGATGGCACCGATAAATGGGCCAAAGAACGCCAGGCGCAGAATATTCACATCCGGGAACTGGGTTTTTGCCAGCATGGCAAAACCCGCAGAAAAACCGATAAACGAACCGAAGGTGGCAAGGTAAAGCAGGCTCAGCAGCCAGAGATGCAGGCGTTGTAAGACAGGGAGCTGGTCGGCAATTGAGGCGCGTGAACTGGCGATATCATTCATCCCTGACCATGCGGCGATCGTGGCAATCGCCAGTAGCGGTACCCAAATCCATGCGGCATTCGCCAGCGACATCACCGAACCGTCGGCCTGCGGTACGCCATTGACGCCGAGAAAGGCAAATACAGGTACAAAAATGACCAGCGGTGCAACCAGCTGCATTACACTTACACCTAAGTTTCCTAATCCGCCATTAATCCCAAGAGCGCTCCCTTGTTTGGCTTTTGGAAAGAAGAAACTGATATTGCCCATGCTCGAAGCAAAGTTTGCACCTGCAAAACCGCATAGCAAAGCGATAACGATAAATATCCCAAAAGGAGTATTCGGATTTTGCACGGCAATTCCGAGCCAGACGCAAGGAATAATCAGGATTGCAGTACTAAAAACCGTCCATCGGCGTCCACCGAATATAGGCACCATAAAGGAGTAGGGAACACGCAATAATGCGCCAGAAACGGAGGGTAATGCGGTTAATAAAAAGAGTTGATCGGTAGTAAAATTAAAACCGATTTTATTGAGATTAACGGTAACTGCGCTAAATAGCATCCAGACACAGAAGGCAAGAAGTAGACAACTGACTGATATCCAGAGGTTTCTTCGAGCAATATGTTTTCCTTTATTTTCCCAGAAGGCCGGATTTTCTGGTTTCCAGTCGCGTAAAAGATAACGACTATTTTTCTCATTTTGCAGTGCCATATTGTTCCTCACATGCACACATTGGTAATGAAAAAAGACAAAACAGGAGGTAAGGCGCAATAGCCAGTTATTAGAATTAAGGATGAATTGGGTGAAGTGCTGATTGAAAGAATAGATAAGAAAGCGTAACCGCGGGGGCAGAATGGGGATTAAGTAGCCAGATATGTGTTACTAAATGTAACTAACAAGCTAACCTTCAAACGGGGGTTAATCTTTGAACGTATGTCATGTTTCAACCCTTCAGATCGTGAATCTAAAGGGTTACATATTAACTATATTATCAACAAGACCAGACACTTATAGAATTAGTGATGATTTATTCACTAAAAAGGCCATGAACTGGAGGAAAACGATCTGTCCAGAAGGTCTATCGGTTCCTCTCTTATTGCCTGATTGTAATAATCGTTATTACAGTAAGTATTGTTTATTTCATCTAAGGTCATGTTTTTAACTTTTATATTCCTCTGGTTTACAACTTCCTCTGTCTTGTAAGTGTGTATATTATATGGGGTATATGCTATTTTTAATAGGATAGTGAAACAATTCGTTATCCACATCTATTCCGTCAGAGTGAACTTCAAATGCACCAGGCGAAAGAATTGCCAGGCCAGTATTAAGCTTAAGTGCTGGGGAAAACAAATTAAATAACATGAGCTGCATAGTAGGGCAATTGTTCTTCCCAGAAACATTTAAAAAATTTAAGTTTTTGCTCTGTTTTATTATGGGGAATAAAGTTCCAATATCGGATGTATTATTAGTATCAATGTGGGTTATTTTATTATTGTCCAGTCTTAAACTTTTGATAGATGGAAGATAAGTCAGGAAATCAAGATTTATATATTTCAACTGGTTGTTAGCAGCGTTTAATGTCTGAACATTGCAGAAGTTGCTATAGAATATTTTAATTTCAGAAAGCAAATTGTTGTTAATAAGTAACGTATTCAAGTTGGGAAATAAGTCATTGTGTAAACTTGTTAGTTTATTATGGGATAGATCCAGCAGTAAGAGTTCATTTTTATTACCTGCAACAATATCAGTTAATTGATTATGGCTGAGATTCAGGTATTGCAGCCATTCGCAAGATTCTAATTGCACAAACTCTAGTTGATTATGTGCCGCACTAAAATAAGTAACTGATGAAAGCCTATCCATATCAATATTTCTGAGAGCATTATTATTCATAGATATATGTGTAATACTTACATTTCTGCCTTGAGGAAAATTTATTGACTCAAGAGTATTACTATTCAGACTTAGCTTTACGAGTCTATCGTAGTTGGTTGCATCAAAATGTGTGAGTTGGTTATTATCAAGATTGATAGAGGTGAAGTTTTGCAGCCCTGGTGGTTGAGTGGTTAAATTAAGTCCTGATAAATCAATGGTCACTTCATTAGTGTCATCAATTATATTTCTTACTGCAGTCCAGTACTGCATTTGTGCAAGTGGATCATTGTTGATGCCGTTAACTAATACATGCCAAAGATGTTTTGATGATATTAGTTGATCAATGTCATTGGTTGGCAGTAAATTGTTATTGCTTAAGTTTAAATATTCCAGTTTTGTAGTGTTTTTGGCGTTTAAATGTGCAATATGGTTGTCGTTTAAAGTGATTGTTTTCATCCTGGGATGATTGTGTAATATAAGGTCAGTGATCATATTGTGATGGGCACTTAACTCAATCAGAGATTCTTGCCGCGCGAGCCGTTGGCTTCATCGTTATAGCCTTTAAAATCATATTCCCAGTGACCAAAACCAATCATTTGATCATTGATTTGCGTTTCTCCTTTAAAGCCGAGACGGGCATAAGTTTTATCACCATCGTCACGCTTATCATCAGTAAAATAACGTAGAGCGGTAACCTTGCCATAAAGGTCGAGTTTATTACCATCCTTGTTATAGACTTCGGCAGCGTGTGCTACGTTCGCAGCTAACAAACCAGTTACAACCACCGCAACTATTTTTAATTTCATTTAACAGAATCCTTTTAATTATCGTTAAACGTATTTTATAAACGAATTTTAAACGGCGTCATTTATAAATGATATACTGTTTTTAAAATAGAATGGTGATTAAAAACAATGAGAAAAATAGATGAAATAATATTATTTATCGATATGTGATCGAAGTCGAAATGAGATATAAGGTGAATTACTGGTATTTGAAATTTATTTTTTAATATTGTCGGAATTTATCTGATTAACTGCCGGGCCGTAGACCCGGCAATTATTTTAACCACGACGTGTCGCCAGCCAGCAGAGCAGGGAACCGCCGCAGACCATTAGCGCGCCTTGCCAGAATGAGAACGACAGCGGGGCGCTGAGCAGCACGGCTGCAAGCGCTGAGGAAAGTACGGGCGTAAAATACGAGCCTACCGCCATTATGGTGACATTGCCATGCAGTATACCGACATTCCATGCAGCATAAGCAAATCCTAAGGTAAATGCCGCAGAGATGAGTTTAATCATGACGGGCGTGCTAAATACCATTTCTGGTTGTGGCGTGAGAAAATAGTAAACCCACAGACTTGCTCCCGTTAGCAGGACAAAAACGGTAATTCCGTTAAATCCGCGTGCGTATTTATTCGTTACTGTGCAATAGGCTGCCCAGATAAACGCACCAATAAACGCCAGGAAATAACTCAATGGGCTGGTGGTAATATTATTGATGATTTCATCATAATGTAACCCATTATCACCGCCTAACACCCAGCAGACGCCGACCAGGGCTAATAATAATCCTGGTACAATCAGCCAGTTGGTTTTCTGACCATTAAACAGAATGGCAAAGAGAATTGTCAGGCTGGGCCATAGATAGTTCACCATACCCACTTCAATCGCCTGATGACGGGTCGCCGCATACCCTAAGGAAAGCGCCAGACAGATTTCATAGCTGACGAATAACAGACTCCCGGCGAGTAAATAGCCTTTCGGAATCTGCCGAATACGCGGAAATCCAACCGTGAAGATTAACAGCAGCCCGCTTAATGAATAGATAGCAGCTGCGCCGCCGACCGGGCCGAGCCCCTCGCTGACACCGCGAATCAATCCTACCATCGTGCTCCACAGGACGATCGCTATTAGCCCTATGAGCGTTGCTTTTTGTCGTGTCATGCTCGCTGTTTTGTCTCTCTTGCCGTTAAAAATTAAGCTGAATTTTATAGCATTTTTTTAACTGGCCTGTCAGGCAGTGGTGCGTTTTTCTACCGCTATTGAGGTAGGTCAATTTGCGCAGGCGGATTATTTTGTGGCAAACACGTGTTCTTTTTGATTTCGCGCAAAAAGATTCAGAATTTTACTGTTAGTTTCCTCGCGCAGTAATACCCCTGAAAAAAGAGGAAAGCAATGGACGTCAGTCGCAGACAATTTTTTAAAATCTGCGCGGGCGGTATGGCTGGAACAACGGTAGCGGCATTGGGCTTTGCCCCGAAGCAAGCACTGGCTCAGGCGCGAAACTACAAATTATTACGCGCTAAAGAGATCCGTAACACCTGCACATACTGTTCCGTAGGTTGCGGGCTATTGATGTATAGCCTGGGTGATGGCGCGAAAAACGCCAGAGAAGCGATTTATCACATTGAAGGTGACCCGGATCATCCGGTAAGCCGTGGTGCGCTGTGCCCAAAAGGGGCCGGTTTGCTGGATTACGTCAACAGCGAAAACCGTCTGCGCTACCCGGAATATCGTGCGCCAGGTTCTGACAAATGGCAGCGCATTAGCTGGGAAGAAGCATTCTCCCGTATTGCAAAGCTGATGAAAGCTGACCGTGACGCTAACTTTATTGAAAAGAACGAGCAGGGCGTAACGGTAAACCGTTGGCTTTCTACCGGTATGCTGTGTGCCTCCGGTGCCAGCAACGAAACCGGGATGCTGACACAGAAATTTGCCCGCTCCCTCGGGATGCTGGCGGTAGACAACCAGGCGCGCGTCTGACACGGACCAACGGTAGCAAGTCTTGCTCCAACATTTGGTCGCGGTGCGATGACCAACCACTGGGTGGATATCAAAAACGCTAACGTCGTAATGGTAATGGGCGGTAACGCTGCTGAAGCGCATCCCGTCGGTTTCCGCTGGGCGATGGAAGCGAAAAACAACAACGATGCAACCTTGATCGTTGTCGATCCTCGTTTTACGCGTACCGCTTCTGTGGCGGATATTTACGCACCTATTCGTTCCGGTACGGACATTACGTTCCTGTCTGGCGTTTTGCGCTACCTGATCGAAAACGACAAAATCAACGCCGAATACGTTAAGCATTACACCAACGCCAGCCTGCTGGTGCGTGATGATTTTGCTTTCGAAGACGGTCTGTTCAGCGGCTACGACGCTGAAAAACGGCAATACGATAAATCGTCCTGGAACTATCAGTTCGATGAAAACGGCTATGCGAAACGCGATGAAACACTGACTCATCCGCGCTGTGTGTGGAACCTGCTGAAAGCGCACGTTTCCCGCTACACGCCGGACGTTGTTGAAAACATCTGTGGTACGCCAAAAGCCGACTTCCTGAAAGTGTGTGAAGTGCTGGCCTCCACCAGCGCACCGGATCGCACAACCACCTTCCTGTACGCGCTGGGCTGGACGCAGCACACCGTGGGTGCGCAGAACATCCGTACTATGGCGATGATCCAGTTGCTGCTCGGTAACATGGGTATGGCCGGTGGCGGCGTGAATGCATTGCGTGGTCACTCCAACATTCAGGGTCTGACTGACTTAGGTCTGCTCTCTACCAGCCTGCCAGGTTATCTGACGCTGCCGTCAGAAAAACAGGTTGATTTGCAGTCGTATCTGGAAGCGAACACGCCGAAAGCGACGCTGGCTGGTCAGGTGAACTACTGGAGCAACTATCCGAAGTTCTTCGTTAGCCTGATGAAATCTTTCTATGGCGATGCCGCGCAGAAAGAGAACAACTGGGGCTATGACTGGCTGCCGAAGTGGGACCAGACCTACGACGTCATCAAGTATTTCAACATGATGGATGAAGGCAAAGTCACCGGTTATTTCTGCCAGGGCTTTAACCCGGTTGCGTCCTTCCCGGACAAAAACAAAGTGGTGAGCTGCCTAAGCAAGCTGAAGTACATGGTGGTTATCGATCCGCTGGTGACTGAAACCTCAACCTTCTGGCAGAACCACGGCGAGTCGAACGATGTCGATCCGGCGTCTATTCAGACTGAAGTATTCCGTCTGCCTTCGACCTGCTTTGCTGAAGAAGATGGTTCTATTGCTAACTCCGGTCGCTGGCTGCAGTGGCACTGGAAAGGTCAGGATGCGCCGGGCGAAGCGCGTAACGACGGTGAAATTCTGGCGGGTATCTACCATCACCTGCGCGAGCTGTACCAGGCCGAAGGTGGTAAAGGCGTAGAACCGCTGATGAAGATGAGCTGGAACTACAAGCAGCCGCACGAACCGCAATCTGACGAAGTAGCTAAAGAGAACAACGGCTATGCGCTGGAAGATCTCTATGATGCTAATGGCGTGCTGATTGCGAAGAAAGGTCAGTTGCTGAGTAGCTTTGCGCATCTGCGTGATGACGGTACAACCGCATCTTCTTGCTGGATCTACACCGGTAGCTGGACAGAGCAGGGCAACCAGATGGCTAACCGCGATAACTCCGACCCGTCCGGTCTGGGGAATACGCTGGGATGGGCCTGGGCGTGGCCGCTCAACCGTCGCGTGCTGTACAACCGTGCTTCGGCGGATATCAACGGTAAACCGTGGGATCCGAAACGGATGCTGATCCAGTGGAACGGCAGCAAGTGGACGGGTAACGATATTCCGGACTTCGGCAATGCCGCACCGGGTACGCCAACCGGGCCGTTTATCATGCAGCCGGAAGGGATGGGACGCCTGTTTGCCATCAACAAAATGGCGGAAGGTCCGTTCCCGGAACACTACGAGCCAATTGAAACGCCGCTGGGCACTAACCCGCTGCATCCGAACGTGGTGTCTAACCCGGTTGTTCGTCTGTATGAACAAGACGCGCTGCGGATGGGTAAAAAAGAGCAGTTCCCGTATGTGGGTACGACCTATCGTCTGACCGAGCACTTCCACACCTGGACCAAGCACGCATTGCTCAACGCAATTGCTCAGCCGGAACAGTTTGTGGAAATCAGCGAAACGCTGGCGGCGGCGAAAGGCATTAATAATGGCGATCGTGTCACTGTCTCAAGCAAGCGTGGCTTTATCCGCGCGGTGGCGGTGGTAACGCGCCGTCTGAAACCGCTGAATGTAAACGGTCAGCAGGTTGAAACGGTGGGTATTCCAATCCACTGGGGCTTTGAGGGTGTCGCGCGTAAAGGTTATATCGCTAACACTCTGACGCCGAATGTCGGTGATGCAAACTCGCAAACGCCGGAATATAAAGCGTTCTTAGTCAACATCGAGAAGGCGTAAGGGGGCGAACAGATGGCTATGGAAACGCAGGACATTATCAAAAGGTCCGCAACTAACTCCATCACGCCGCCTTCTCAGGTGCGTGATTACAAAGCAGAAGTCGCGAAACTTATCGACGTTTCCACCTGTATCGGCTGTAAAGCCTGTCAGGTGGCGTGTTCGGAGTGGAACGACATCCGTGATGAAGTGGGGCACTGCGTCGGGGTTTACGATAACCCCGCCGATCTGAGCGCCAAGTCCTGGACGGTGATGCGCTTTAGCGAAACCGAACAGAACGGCAAGCTGGAGTGGCTGATCCGTAAAGACGGCTGTATGCACTGTGAAGATCCGGGCTGCCTGAAGGCGTGCCCGTCTGCTGGTGCAATCATTCAGTACGCTAACGGGATTGTCGATTTCCAGTCGGAAAACTGCATCGGCTGTGGTTACTGCATTGCCGGGTGTCCATTTAATATTCCGCGCCTCAACAAAGAGGATAACCGGGTATATAAATGCACGCTCTGCGTCGATCGCGTCAGCGTCGGCCAGGAACCGGCTTGTGTGAAAACCTGTCCGACCGGGGCTATCCACTTCGGCACCAAGAAGGAGATGCTGGAGCTGGCGGAACAGCGCGTGGCGAAACTGAAAGCGCGTGGTTACGAACATGCTGGCGTCTACAACCCGGAAGGGGTCGGTGGTACGCACGTTATGTACGTGCTGCATCACGCCGATCAGCCGGAGCTGTATCACGGTCTGCCGAAAGATCCGAAGATCGACACCTCGGTAAGCCTGTGGAAAGGCGCGTTGAAACCGCTGGCAGCGGCTGGCTTTATTGCCACTTTTGCCGGGTTGATTTTCCACTACATCGGTATTGGCCCGAATAAGGAAGTGGACGATGACGAGGAGGATCATCATGAGTAAGTCGAAAATGATTGTGCGCACCAAATTTATTGATCGCGCCTGTCACTGGACCGTGGTGATTTGCTTCTTCCTGGTGGCGCTGTCCGGGATTTCGTTCTTCTTCCCGACGCTGCAATGGCTGACGCAAACCTTCGGTACGCCGCAGATGGGACGCATTTTGCACCCGTTCTTCGGCATTGCGATTTTCGTCGCGCTGATGTTTATGTTTGTGCGTTTTGTGCATCACAACATCCCGGATAAGAAAGATATTCCGTGGCTGTTGAACATTGTCGAAGTATTGAAAGGCAATGAGCATAAAGTGGCGGATGTCGGTAAGTACAACGCCGGGCAAAAGATGATGTTCTGGTCGATCATGAGCATGATTTTCGTGCTGCTGGTGACCGGGGTGATTATCTGGCGTCCGTACTTTGCGCAGTACTTCCCGATGCAGGTTGTTCGCTACAGCCTGCTGATCCACGCGGCTGCCGGTATCATCCTGATCCACGCCATCCTGATCCATATGTATATGGCATTCTGGGTGAAAGGATCGATTAAAGGGATGATCGAAGGGAAGGTGAGCCGTCGCTGGGCGAAGAAACACCATCCGCGCTGGTATCGTGAAATCGAGAAGGCAGAAGCGAAAAAAGAGAGTGAAGAAGGGATATAATCTCTTTTGAACTTTAAGCTGAAAATGGCGCTGTAAAAGGCGTCATTTTCATATTGTAGACAACGTAGGCTTTGTTCATGCCGGATGCGGCGTGAACGCCTTATCCGGCCTACAACCCCTTCAAATCCAATAGATTGCAGTGAACTTGTAGGCCTGATAAGCGTAGCGCATCAGGCAATGTTGCGTTTGTCATCAGTTCTAAATGGCGCTTTATAAAGTGCCATTTTTTTATTGCGTAACCAGACGGCGTAATCGCGACACATCCACCGTTTTTTCTGCCTCTGCCAGACTCCAGGCGTTTTGCAGATTCAGCCACATTTGCGGCGAACTGCCGATCACCACGGAAAGTTTAATTGCCATTTCTGGCGTCAAAGCTGCTTTTCCGGTCAGCAATCGGCTTGCCGTTGAGGGCGCAATTTCCATTGCTCTGGCAAACTCGCGCAGGCTGACATTAAGTTCGTCCAGTGATTCCTGAATAATGTCCCCCGGGCGGGGATGATTGGCCATTTTCATCAGTGTCTTTACTCTCAGTAGTGTTCCTTCGCTGGGAACACTATCATTATTGTTCCTTCCTACGCAACAATAATCCATTTAGCCATTTCATGTTGGAGAGTGTGCGATGCTGCGACCCGAACATGGGAGTCGCAGCAAAGACCTCTTAGTGACGGAAATCAATCACCATACGGCCACGGATTTTGCCTTCTTCCATCTCGGTAAAGATGGTGTTGATGTCCGCTAACGGACGCAGGGCGACTTTCGGCACCACTTTGCCTTCGGCGGCAAACTGGAAGGCTTCGGTTAGATCCTGGCGCGTGCCGACCAGCGAACCGACCACTTCAATGCCATCCAGCACAAGGCGTGGGATATCCAGGCTCATAGACTCCGGCGGCAGACCGACAGCCACAACACGACCGCCTGCACGGACAGCATCAACTGCCGAGTTAAACGCAGCTTTAGCAACTGCTGTTACCACCGCAGCGTGAGCGCCACCGGTTTTCTCCTGCACAATTTTGGCGGCGTCTTCGGTGCGTGAGTTAATCGCTAAATCTGCACCCATTTCGGTTGCCAGTTTTAACTGCTCATCATTGACATCAATGGCGATCACTTTCGCGTTAAAGACATTCTTCGCGTATTGCAGAGCGAGGTTACCCAGACCGCCAAGACCGTAGATAGCAATCCACTGCCCTGGACGAATTTTTGACAGTTTAACGGCTTTGTAGGTGGTGACCCCCGCACAGGTAATGCTGCTGGCCGCCGCCGAGTCCAGACCATCTGGCACTTTTACCGCGTAATCGGCGACCACGATGCACTCTTCCGCCATCCCGCCATCAACGCTGTATCCGGCATTTTTAACTGAACGGCAGAGCGTTTCGTTACCACTATTACAGTATTCGCAATGACCGCATCCTTCGTAGAACCACGCCACGCTGGCACGATCGCCTGGTTTTAATGAGGTGACACCTGGGCCAACTTCTGCCACCACACCGATGCCTTCATGGCCCAGAATTACGCCGGTTTTGTCACCAAAATCGCCATTCTTAACATGAAGATCGGTATGACATACACCACAACACTCCATTTTCAGCAGGGCTTCGCCATGTTTCAGTGAGCGCAGTGTTTTATCCGTAACGTCAACATGATGATCCTTCGTAACAACTGCAGCCTTCATAGTTCCTCCTTTTCGGATGATGTTCTGCATAGCAGGTGAGGCAAATGAGATTTATTCGCCACTACCCAGTATGGATGAGATCTGAAAAAGGGAGAGGGAAATAGCCCGGTAGCCTTCACTACCGGGCGCAGGCTTAGATGGAGGTACGGCGGTAGTCGCGGTATTCGGCTTGCCAGAAATTATCGTCAATGGCCTGTTGCAGGGCTTCGGCAGAGGTTTTCACCGCCACGCCTTGCTGCTGCGCCATTTTGCCAACCGCAAACGCAATTGCGCGGGAGACTTTCTGAATATCTTTCAGTTCCGGTAGTACCAGACCTTCGCCGTTCAGGACCAGCGGCGAATACTGAGCAAGCGTTTCACTTGCCGACATCAGCATCTCATCGGTGATACGTGACGCGCCGGAAGCAATAACACCCAGCCCGATGCCTGGGAAAATAAAGGCGTTGTTACACTGGGCGATAGGGTAGATTTTATCTTTCCATACCACTGGATTAAACGGACTGCCAGTGGCGACCAGCGCGTTACCTTCAGTCCAGGCGATAATGTCCTGCGGTGTGGCTTCCACGCGTGACGTCGGGTTGGACAGCGGCATCACGATCGGACGCGGACAGTGTTTATGCATCTCACGGATGATCTCTTCCGTAAACAGCCCGGTCTGTCCTGAGACGCCAATCAGAATATCTGGTTTTACATTGCGCACCACATCCAGCAGTGACAGCACATCGCTGTCGGTATCCCAGTCACTGAGGTTTTCGCGCTTCTGCACCAGTTTGGTCTGGAAAGGCAGCAGGTTCGGCATCTTGTCGGTCAGCAAGCCAAAGCGATCGACCATAAAGACTTTCTGCCGCGCCGCTTCCTCGCTTAATCCTTCGCGCTGGGTCTGGGCGATGATCATTTCGGCAATGCCGCATCCCGCTGAACCTGCGCCAAGGAAGACGATTTTTTTCTCGCTTAACTGACCACCTGCCGCGCGGCTTGCTGCGATCAGGGTGCCGACTGTTACCGCCGCAGTGCCCTGAATGTCATCGTTAAAGGAACAAATTTCATTGCGATAGCGGTTAAGTAACGGCATCGCATTTTTTTGTGCGAAGTCTTCAAACTGCAACAGCACGTCCGGCCAGCGTTGTTTCACAGCCTGGATAAATTCATCAACGAATTCATAGTATTCGTCGTCAGTGATACGTGGATTACGCCAGCCCATATACAGCGGATCGTTAAGCAGCTGTTGGTTGTTCGTTCCGACATCCAGCACCACCGGAAGGGTATACGCCGGGCTGATGCCGCCACAGGCGGTATAGAGCGACAGTTTACCGATCGGAATGCCCATCCCGCCGATGCCCTGGTCACCAAGCCCCAGAATACGTTCACCGTCAGTCACCACAATCACTTTAATATTATGGTTCGGCACGTTTTGCAGAATATCGTCCATATTGTGCCGGTTCTGGTAAGAGATAAACACGCCGCGTGAACGGCGGTAGATCTCAGAAAAACGCTCACAGGCTGCGCCGACGGTTGGGGTATAAATAACAGGCATCATCTCATCAAGATGATTGTTTACCAGACGGTAGAAGAGGGTTTCGTTAGTGTCCTGGATGTTACGCAGGTAGATGTGTTTGTCGATTTCGGTTTTGAATCCCTGATACTGGATCCATGCTCGTTCCGCTTGTTCTTCGATGGTTTCGACCACTTCCGGCAGTAACCCCAGCAGGTTGAAGTTACGGCGTTCTTCCATGCTGAAGGCACTGCCTTTATTCAACAACGGAAATTCCAGCAGTACAGGGCCAGCGTAAGGGATATAAAGCGAACGCTGTTTTTTTGTTTTTGGTTCCATGTCACTCACTCTTTTTTGAATATCCATCCCTGGCACGCTTTTATCGTCTTTGCTTTACCGCCAGGGCGTCGGCCCCAAGTATAGAGCAGATAAAAACAAAAACACCATTGCGCAGGCAATGGTGTTTAATCGTCATTGAGGACTGATGGTTATGAATTACTTTTCAGCGGGGCGTTTTCTGCCGGTTGGATTATTTACCACGCTGGATTTGTCACCTTCGGTAACTATTTTGCGCTGGTTAGAAATTTTATGGTCCAGTCCAAGAATATGACGTGCCTGACGGTTCGATTTCATTTTAACTCCTCAATCCTGTTGCTAGTTTTAAGGACAACATCGCCGTAGCGAAGAAACACGTGCTAAACCCCTAAATTAGGTTGCCGAACAAGCATAGCACCTTAAAGCGTAGGGTGCTGGCCACTGACCACATAATTGATCGTTTGCTGGTAGATATCACTGAGGATGTCGTTATCAGAAGCTTCCACCCATTTGGTCAGCTCCATGAGAATGTCATCTTCAGTGACAACACCGTGCTCTGCCCGAAGGCCTTGCTCAATGGCATTAACCAGAGCGGGTTCTGCTGTTGAATTTTCTGCCTGATAATAAGTAAACATAGTGATTCTCCGTGTCTGTGTATTTATGGTGTCTGCTACGGATCGCAGATTTATAAAGCACATTCAGCATGGCAAATATTTGCCGCTTCGTTGTTAAGATTAGTCCTGGTTGATGATTTTTATATTTTAACCCCATGATATTGATAGGTATTATTATTGTGATGAGTTGATTAATATTGATGCAATCTCTCTTGAGATATATATTTCAGGTTATCTATTGTGGGAATTTAATTTAAGTGCAGAAGTAATATTTTCGCCGTATTTTATTCGGAATATCCTGCTTATCCTCGTGCGGTTTCTCACGTAGTCTATAATTTCCTTTTTAAGCCCACAGGAGAGCAACAATGACAATCCATAAGAAAGGTCAGGCACACTGGGAAGGCGATATCAAACGCGGGAAGGGAACAGTATCCACCGAGAGTGGTGTGCTGAACCAACAGCCGTATGGATTTAACACGCGTTTTGAAGGCGAAAAAGGAACTAACCCTGAAGAACTGATTGGCGCAGCGCATGCCGCATGTTTCTCAATGGCGCTTTCATTAATGCTGGGGGAAGCGGGATTTACGCCAACATCGATTGATACCACCGCCGATGTGTCGCTGGATAAAGTGGATGCCGGTTTTGCGATTACGAAAATCGCACTGAAGAGTGAAGTTGCGGTGCCGGGTATTGATACCTCTACCTTTGACGGCATCATCCAGAAAGCAAAAGCAGGATGCCCGGTTTCTCAGGTACTGAAAGCGGAAATTACGCTTGATTACCAGTTGAAATCGTAAAGCATTGCCGGATGACGCGTCAGGCGCGTGAATGCCTGATGCGTTGTTAGCATCTCTACAGCGCCCGCCAGCACCGGATCTCACGTCCGTCCTCCCTTATTGTTAATGATTGCCGGACTTCACATCCGTGGGTTGCCAGAGGGCAACGTTCGTAGAAAAAACAGCCTTGCGGCAACGTGCGGTTTCCCGGCAGATCCGTTTTACGTAATGCCCATTCTTCCTCCAGCGGTTTATCAATGGCGGGGAGGGAATCCAGCAATAATCGGGTGTATGGATGTGCAGGTGCCGTCAACACCTGCTGCGCGTCTCCTAATTCCACAATCTGCCCGAGATACATCACCGCCACCCGATCGCTCATATGACGTATCACCGAGACATTGTGTGAAATCAGCACATAAGTCAGCCCGTGATTTTCCTGTAGCGTTACCAGTAAATTGAGGATCTGCGCCTGCACGGAGATATCCAGCGCAGAGGTTGGCTCATCAAGCACAATCACGTCAGGCTGCGAAGAGAGTGCTCTGGCAATGGCGATGCGTTGCCGCTGCCCGCCGGAGAACGCATGAGGCAGGCGGTCGAGATACTCCGCACGAATACCCACCTGCACAGCCAGCTCCTCTGCCAACGCTCGCCGCTGTTGTTCACTACTACGCTTAGCTATCCAGAGCGGTTCTGTGATGATGCGCCACACCGGTAAGCGCGGATTGAGCGAAGATAGCGGGTCCTGAAACACCATCTGCATAATGCGTTGTGAGCCTGAACGGATGTACTGCCCGTGGCTCGGTTGCAGCATACCCATTAAAAGCTGTGCGAGGGTGCTTTTGCCGCAGCCTGACTCGCCGACGATCCCTAAGGTTTCACCACGGCGGATCTGTAAATCAATACCATTAATGGCATGAACATGTTCCGTAGTTTTACCAAGCCAGTTTTTACGGGCCGGGAAATTGATATGGACGTCGCGTAACGTTAATAACGTGTCAGACACTTATGACCTCCTGCTGCGGATACCAACAGGCGCAGCGCTGGTTGTTGTCACCACACGCTGTCAGCGCCGGGACGTTTTCACACTGTGCACCTGCCGCATAGCAACGATCGCGAAAAGCGCAGCCGTCAGGCAAATGGGTGAGGTTTGGTACCGTCCCTGGAATGGCGGGTAATGGCTGGCGTGGTACTCCATGTTCTGGTGCGCATTGTAGCAAACCAATGGTATACGGATGCCGGGGATGATGGATAACGTCTGCCGTCACGCCGCTTTCAATTACGCTTCCGGCATACATCACGTAAACGCTATCGCACAGTTGCGACACCACGGCCATATCATGGCTGATGAACAGTACCGCAGTTCCACTGGCGCGGGCTTTATGTTTAAGCAAACGCAGTACCTGCAACTGTACCGTGACGTCCAGCGCCGTAGTCGGTTCGTCGGCAATAATCAATTGCGGCTCGCAGGAGAATGCCAGCGCAATCATTACCCGCTGGCGCATACCACCTGAAAGCTCAAACGGATAGCGCGACATAACTTCCACGGCATCCGGGATTTGCATCTCTTCCAGCAGGGCAATCGCTTTAGCTCTGGCTTCCCGACGACTTATTGGTTGATGATGGCGGATTACGTCCATCATCTGAAGACCTATTCGACGTGTCGGATTGAGGGCGGTCATCGGTTCCTGAAAGATCATCGCCACTCGTGCGCCGCGCCACTGACGAAGCTGTTTTTCCCGAGCGTTAAGAACATCTTCTCCCAGCAGTGAAATCTGCCCCCGATGTACGCAATAACTGCCCGTCGGTAGCAGACGCATAATCAGCATTGCGGTGACTGATTTACCTGAGCCGGATTCTCCCACCAGACCGACAATTTCACTGCGGTTAATCTGCAAGGACACATTGTTGAGCGCGTGAACGTCGCCGTTAAAACCGGGGAAACTCAAATGCAGTTGTTGAATGTCCAGAACGGGTTGGGTCATGACTGCTTTCCTCCTGCTTTCGGGTCAAGCAGATCGCGAATACCATCACCAAAGAGATTAAACCCGACGGCGGTAAGCAAAATCGCTGCCCCCGGAAATGCGCAATACCACCACTGATCGAGTACATAGTTGCGACCATTCGCTACCATCGCGCCCCATTCAGCACTCGGTTGTTGTGCACCCAGGCCAATAAATCCCAACGTGGCGGCCATTAAAATCGCGCTACCGATATCCAGCGATGCCTGCACGATCAGCGGCGGCAGGGAGTTACGTAAAATATGCCAGTTGATCAGATGCCAACGAGACGCGCCAAAGGTTTTCGCCGCCTGAACATAAGTATACTGGCGTACAACTAATGCTTGCCCCCGCGCCAGGCGCACATAAAAGGGAATTCGCACAATAGCAATCGCCAGCATGGCGCTAAATAAACTCGGCCCGAGAGCGGCAGCCAGTGCCATTGTCAGTACCAACGAAGGAATCGACAGCATAATGTCCATGATGCGCATGATGATGGCGTCTGCGCGTCCGCCAAGCACACCGGATAGACATCCGAGTAGCGAACCAATCATACCCGCAATGGCAACCACGACTAATCCGGCGAGAATTGATTGCTGACTGCCGACCAGTACGCGGCTGAACAGATCGCGTCCCACTTCATCGGTGCCAAACCAGTGCGCCGCAGAAGGCGGCAAAAGGCGGGCGGTTAAATCAATGGCGTTGGGATCATGCGTCGCCAGCCACGGTGAAAAAATCATCATCAGTAGCATTAATACAATGATGACTGCGCCGGTCACGGTGAGCGGACTGCCTTTCAGCATCCATACCAGTTTTGCACCGTTAAATCGCGTTTGTTTTTGTGGGCGTACGGCGGACGTTTCCTCGCTTAGCATCATTCACCACCTCCACGTCCGATACGCGGATCAATCCACAAATAGAGCAAATCCACTACCAGGTTCACCAGCACATAAGCAAACGAAACCACGACGGCAAATCCCATCACCGCAGGGAAGTCGAGCGCCTGTATTGATGTCACTACCCATGCCCCCATTCCGGGCCAGGCAAAAACGGTTTCGGTGAGCACTGCGCCATACAACAAATCGCCCAGCGCCAGACCTAATACGGTAATCGATGGGATCAACGCATTGGGTAGCGCATAACATAAAACGATATACCAGCCGGGCAAGCCGCTGGCCCGGGCGGTACGAATGTAGTCTTCACTCAATTGTTCCAGCATCGCTGAGCGGATCTGGCGGGCGACAATCCCCAGGTGAACAAACGCCAGCGTTAATGCCGGTAAGATGAGATGTTGCAACGCATTGAAGAAGACTTCACCGTTGCCTTCAAGCAACGCATCGAGCAGATAAAAGCCGGTAACGTGCGTTGGTGGATCCAGCCAGTCATCAAGCCTTCCGCCGCCGGGAAGTATTTGCAGATGACCATAAAACAGCACAATGACGCCCAGCCCAAGCCAGAATGCAGGTGTGGATATTCCGGTTATGGCCATCAGACGGACAAGATGATCCAGCCAGCGATTACGCCAGACGGCAGAGAGTATGCCCAGTGGGATGCCAATCAGTAGCGCCAGCAGCAGGGCGCAAAAGGCCAGTTCCAGCGTCGCCGGGAAAAATATACGCAACTCTTCCAGCACCGGACGCCCGGTACGAATGGATGTTCCCAGGTCACCATGAAACAGGTCGCTGACGTAGCGGTAAAACTGTACATACAGTGGCTGGTCCAGTCCCAGTTGCTGGCGAATATTTTCCACGATAGCATCGCTGGCGCGGTCACCCGCCAGTAACCGCGCCGGATCACCAGGGATCAGATGCGAGATAATAAACGTAATCACGCAGACGCCCGCCACCACGAGCACCAGCCCCCAGCAGCGTTGGCGTAAAATACTCCAGAAGGTCACGTTATTTACTCATGGTATTGATATTGAAGACCTGTTCCAGCATGGGATTGAACACAAAGCCTTTCACCTCTTTGTTCATCGCCAGTTGGTAGTTTTTCTGGAACAGGTACACATAAGCAGCGTCATCAATGACGATTTTCTGTGCCTGCTGGTAGTCTCGGGTACGCTGCGTCTGGTCGGTGGTCGCAAGCGCATTGCGCAGTAACTTATCGACCTCACTGTTTTCATAGAACGAGCGGTTACCCGGCAGACCTTTTTTGTCGGACTCAAACCAGTAATTCATAAACATATACGGGTCGGCAAAATCCGGACTCCAGTTGCCAATCGCAATGTCGTAATCACCTTTACCCACTCTGTCGCGCATGGTGGCGTTCGCCAGCTTTTCCAGCTTCACATTGATGCCCAGCTTGTTGAGACTGGATTGTGTCGCCAGAGCAATAGGCTCCCAGTTCGGATCATTATCAGAATAGAGAAACGTCAGGCTGGTGGGTTTGTTCGTCACTTTATCCCATTCGGCTTTGGCTTTCGTTTCGTCATGGTTGTATTGCATTGCCGTCGCATCGTAGCCCCACATGCCTTCCGGAATCGGGCCGCGCATTTGTTTTCCGTTACCACTCAGAATGCCGTTAACCATGCCCTGATAATCGGTAGACCAGGAAATGGCCCGACGCAGATCCGCCTGATTAAGTGGCGCTTTGCTGTTATTCAGATACAGATAGGTGACGCGCAGTGACGGATACTCTGCCACATTGACTTTATTTTCCTGCTTCAGGGCGTTGAGTTGATCCACCGGCAGCGCATCGGCAATGTCAATGTCGCCACGGGAGAGCTGCAGGCGACGGGAGGCACTTTCACCGATAATTTTTACCGATACTCGCTTAAAGTTCGGTTTATTGCCGGAGTAATGCGGATTTGGCACCAGAACTAATTGCTGACCTTTTTGCCAGCTTTTCAGCATAAATGGTCCGGAACCGGCGGTATTTTGCGCGAGGAAGCCGCGAGCATCATCCGCTGCATGTTCCTTTAAGACCGCCGGATTGATAATGGATGCACCGTCATTCGCCAGCGTGTAGAGGAACGGTGCGAATGGTTGGCTAAGGGTAAACTTCACCGTATGTTCGTCGGGAGCATCAATCTTTAAATCTTTGGGAAATGCTTCTGCTGGCCCCTGGCCGATTTTTAGTAACCGCTCAAAAGAGAGTTTTACTGCTTCGGCAGTGACAGATGTGCCATCGGCAAATTTAGCATTATCCTTCAGGGTGAACGTCCACTCTTTTTGATCGTCAGACGCTTTCCAGCTACTTGCCAGATCGCCTTCAACGTCGGTTGAGCCTTTATCACCGTCCGTTTTGTACTGAACCAGCCGCTGATAAGACGGGTAGGTCACCGTCCAGTCGTTATTATCAATTGTCACCGCCGGGTCGAGGGTTTGTGGATCGGCAGCCTTACCGATCACCAGCATATCTTTCGGTACGGCGGCGTGCGCAACCGGGAAAGTTGTGGCAAGGACGAGCGCGAGCAATGTAGGACGAAACGATATCGATCTTTTCATGACAGTTTCCTGATTAACTGACGTGCTGTGTGCCAGGGGATATAAAACAGGTGAATTGATCAGCGAGCAGTGGGTAACTCGCTGCCTGGGGTAATTCGAAGTGCCACCATTCGCTGGAGATACCGACAAAACCGCCACCAGTCATAATCGCATTCAGCAACAGCCGATTGCGCTGAGCGGCGGGCGGGACGGAAGGATGGTAAGCATGGGAGCGCTCGTGCATTTCATCGAACCCTGCGCCCATATCGAGGATGTTCCCGTGCTCATCACGAAGCGTCAGGTCGATCGCCGTGCCACGGCTGTGATTAGAACCGACCGTCACATCAACAACATATTGCGGGTCTGGGCAGGCTTGCCACAACATCGCCTGTGCTTGTTGTGGGCGATACGCATCGTAAATCACCAGTTGTAAGCCTGACAGCTGGGCGATACTGATACTTTTCGCCAGCGCGGTAATCGCATCCTTGTGTAACAGACAACGCGCTTGCTGATAAATAGCTTTACCTGTGATGTTATCAGCGCAGGCGTATTTCAATTCGATCTCCAGATCAGGGAAGATCACGGCTAAATCAACCAGTTCGGTGGTATCCGACATAAACGGTTCCTGTATAAGACAAAAATTGCTGCGCTTTCCGCTTATGCAGATCTCATGCCATGCCGGGATAAGCGCCAGAATGCTGGCTTAAAGTTATATTTTTTAACTTTTGATCAACATTTGTGCAGCGTAGTGCAGTTTTGGTGCAAGAGGGGAAGTTAAGGAAGGAATCTCCCGGAATCGTAGCTGAAATCACAGTATTTAAGTGACAGTGTCACGTTAAATGAAAACCCGCGAGTGCGGGCGAGAGGAATTTGTCAGATTTTCAGCGGTAACACGCTGCTCATCCAGCCTGGAATTTCTTCGGCGGGTAGGGGGCGGGAAAAGAAATATCCCTGAATAACGCGACAGTGGATCTTACGTAGCATCTCAAATTGCTCTTTGGTTTCGACCCCTTCCGCCACGACGGTTAAATTGAGGCTTTGCCCAATGCTGGTAATGGCTTCAAGTAAGGCAAGGATGCGTTTTTCGGTCAGACAACGATCGACAAAACTTTTGTCAATTTTGATTTCCGTTACCGGAAGACTGACTAAGCGGGATAATCCGGAAAAGCCCGTACCAAAATCATCTACCGATAAGCCCACGCCCATATCACGCAGGATCTGAATGCGCTTAAAGATTTCGGTATCGTGTTCCATCATCATGCTTTCCGTGATTTCTACCGTCAGCTGGTGGCCGTCAATACCCCAGGCGTGCATTGCATCAGACACCTGATTAGGCAGTTGATTACTGCGAAAGTGCAGTGCCGACAAGTTAACGGAAAGCGCCGGGATATGAATATTCTGGCTACGCCATTCTGCTAACTGACGGCAAGCTTCCGCGATGACCCAGCGCCCAATATTTTCGATTTCACCAATCTCTTCTGCGAGAGGAATAAACCGTGAAGGGGGCACATGACCATGCTGGGGATCGTGCCAGCGCGCAAGGGCTTCGATGCCGTACAGTTCACCCGTTTCTGCGAAGATTTGCGGCTGGTAAACAAGTTTCAGTTGGTTATTGCTAATCGCTTCTTTCAGCGCTGCGCCTAAAACCAAACGCTCTTTTACCATTTCGTTCATCGCCGGGCTGAAGAACTGCCAGCCGTTACCGCCATTCTTGCGAATATAATCCATTGCATTGTGAGCAGTGGAGAGCAGGTAATCGCGGTTTTTACCCACGTCGTAGCTGATGCCAATACTCAAGGTAAGCGGGAAGGGTTTATCGTCAATCATTATCGGCTTGCTGACCACATTCCGTAGCTCATCGGCGATTTGGGTAATGTTACTGACGTCGTTTTCCAGGCTCACGAGGACAAACTGCGTACCTTCGATACGACAGAGATACTGATCCGGTTTGAGTTTTTCACGAAAGCGATTGACCACTTCCAGCAATGCCTGATCGGCCCACGCATAGCCAAGGCTATCAATCACATCCTGAATATGGTCAACACCGATGAGATACACCACCGGAGAGACGGCTTTGTCGACCAGGTCATCGAGGTAATTGTGCAGGTTATTGCGATTTGGCAGACCGGTCATCGGATCAAATTGGATGAGTTGTTCAATATGCTGGCGGCTTTTTTCCTGTTCCAGCGCCAGCGCGGCCATATGCTGACTGATATCTGCCACGCGTTCGATAAAGGCGCTGGTTTCTGCTCCTGACGAGGTTTTAATTTGCAGGATCCCCGCAGGCGCGCCATCACGCTGACGAATGGTCGCTGACCAGCTTTGCGCATTTTGAACTTCTGCACCGTGCGAAGATGACGCCCAGTGTATCGGCATCCCGTTGCGCAGTGCGAACAGCGAAACATGCGATTCGTTGAGAACAGATTCGATGTTACGACAAATGATTTCCCCCATTTCATGAAATGGCGGGCTGCTGCACATGGCGGCGAGAATATTGCCTTCAAGCTGGCGGATTTGCCGTTCTTCGGTGATATCCGAGAAGGTCATTACCAGGTTCTGCAGATGCGCGAGCACGTCATAAACCGGGCTGATAGAGGCTTTAATCCAGATTTTTTCACCGGTGCGCGTCAACAGCAGAAATTCATCCTGATCGCGGGCGGTTTTCCATAGCAACTGTTGTAAACGAATGCGGTTATCGGCAGGGAATTCAGGAATGTTCAGGAGTGTATCGGGCTGCATACCGCTGGCTTCGCTAATGCAGTAACCAAACATTTCGGTAAATGCGCGATTGCACTGCACAATATGGCGTTCCGGATCGAGGACAATCACCGGTCGGTCGAGATGGTCAACGGCAATAATCAATTGTCGAGTCTGTTCTTTTTGCGCCATTTCTACGCTGGCATCCCGTACCAGCGCCAGGTAATAAACTTTCCCCTCGGCGCTCACTTTCGATAGCGCAAAACGGGTCCAGATTTTACTGCCGTCTTTTTTCTCCAGCTGCAGCTCCCGACTCATCCCCTCGACACGCGCTTTACCGCCTTCACGGTTATGACGAATGTATTCAGGATGCGCAGGACGCAAATCCCGCGGAATCAGCATATCAATGTTATTGCCAATGACTTCTTCACGTTTGTACCCCCAGAGCTTCTCTGCGGCGGGGTTGAAAAACATCACTTCATCATTTTCGTTAATTAACACCGCACCCATCATATTTTGCTCAAGGGCGGGGAAAAAAATGCCATCGGCGGCATTATCCGCATCGGTTAGCTTCATGATTACCTCTGCATCCTGGCGCATCTAAAGACTGGCTTTCCAGAGTTCAACACGGTTTCTACCTCGTCTTTTGGCGATATACAGAGCTTCATCGGCTATTTGAATGAGGCGCTCATAGTCAGGATGACCATTAAACATGGCGGCACCGATGGAAAGTGAGAGGGCAATATCCTCGCCGTTTGCGGCTTTCAGTTTGGTTTTCTCCACCCGACTGCGAATACGTTCTGCGGTACGTAACGTTTCGTTTTCAGAAGCTTCAGTCAAAACAATGATAAATTCATCGCCCCCGTAGCGAAAAACATAATCACTACTGCGGACGTTGTCATAAAAGGCCTGAGAGACTTTACGCAGAATTTCATCGCCAGTGTTATGGCCCCACGTATCGTTGATCTCTTTGAATTTATCAACGTCAATAATCAGCACTGACAGTGGTGTACCGGTCCGGTTGGCATGGGCAATTTCGCGTTTGAAGATAGTCGGCAGGAAACGGCGGTTAAGTAATTTCGTCAGTACATCCATACCGACTTCGTGGCGCGATACTTCTTCAAACAATTCACGCAGCAAGGTAATAATCTGCGATACGGTATTTCTTATCTGTAATAGAAATTTCACCCGCAAACTTCTGTTATTCAAATTCCTGGTGTTACGCATGGTTTGATTGAAAATACCGTCGAAATCCTGAATCAGACGGGAGATATGGCCCACTTCGGCAATGCCGCTAAAATAATGTCGACCTTTATGGTTAAACCACAGGCCAAAATCAGCCTGGCTTAAAGGCAAACTGCTGCCTAAATCAGAATCCAGCAGGACTTTATAGATAATATCTATTTCCCATGAAAGTATTGAGGCTATTTGCCGTTCTTTTTCTTCTTCGGCGTTTTCCAGTAACGAGAAGATACGATAGTTTTCATCTTCCTTTGAGGCACTACTGTCACTAAAGGTAAACGCGCGGGTCATCACTTCCATAGCGATATCAATACTGTTAATCGAGAAATGGTAGACCTGAAGTTTTTCTGCGGCGGAATAATCCGAAGAGAAGATTACCGGATAGAGGATTTTTTTCAGCACCCGAAACCCCATCTCGACAATTTCTACCGGAATTCCTATGCGGGCATGCACTTCCGCGACGGTATGCTGGATTTGTATTAGCCTTTCGACATCGTCAACCTGGGCAGAAAGCACGTTAATAATCCAGCGTTCCATCGCACTTTTCAACTGCCGCTCAACTTGTTCATTACTCAAGAATTCTTCGGCATGCGGGTCGATGCGGACAATTCGATAAAACTCGATACTCAGATAATGAGCATGCGCAAGGGCAATTTCTGCGGCTTTAGCACGAATGAGAGGATCTGCCTGTTCGACAAGTCCGGTCCACTCATCTTTCATTCTTTTAAAATACATCTCCATAATTCACACCCTTATAAGGCTGGGAAATCAGACGGAATCAAAACGCAACGTGCGAGATCGACTAACTGCACCATATTCTCCTGAAATATGAAGATATACTGAAAAGAAATAAGCGACTTAGGACAGTTTTAATCTACGCTACTGTTCTTCAGAAGAGTATAGCCCATCGTAATTATTTTTCGGTGACAGCGAATATCGTATGGTTTTTCATATTCATACATTTTTATTAGGGATTTATAGCTGTTTAACTAAGTGTGGTTAATTGCGTGGTTAATTTGACTTATGTAAGCATGATTACTAGTGGGATATTTCACAAGGTGTAACACGCCGGTGGGTAAAGCACCGGCTTGTTACAAAGTAAGCATGGGAGTTTAACTGCCCCAACGACTTTGCAGATAGCTGACCGCTTGTTGAGTCTGCGGTTTATTCAGATAGTCCTCACGGAACAAGATGGTGCCGCTAATTTCTGGTACCGCATCGTTAAGATCGAGCTGCTTTTTCAGTTCCGGTACGCCGCCGTTAATCATCCAGTCTGGCTCTATCTTTGAAGGTTCACCCACTTTATAGAAGGCGATACCGATATACAGGCGGGTCCTGGTCGGTTTAACGACATCCGCCCACCATTTTGCCAACACGTCATAACGCGCGGCACTCCGTGAGAACGGCCAGTAAATTTGGGGAGCAATGTAATCCAGCAATCCTTGTTCCACCCATCGACGGGTGTCAGCGTAGGATTCGTCATAGGCTGCCGCGCCTCGGGTATCGGAACCGAGCGGATCGTGTGATCGGTTACGCCACACGCCTGCCGGGCTAACGCCAAATTCGACTCCCGGCTTAATGCTTTTAATGGTGTGTGATACCTTTGCAATTAACTGCTGAGTATTGTTGCGCCGCCAGTCTGCTTTTGACGCAAATGCGCCTCCGTATTTACGGTACGTTTCGTTATCATTTAGCCGTGAACCCGGTGATTCAGTATAGAAATAGTCGTCAAACTGCACGCCATCTACCGGATAGCGGGAAACCACTTCAGCGACTATTGATGTGATCCAGTCCTGAACCTCAGGGATGCCCGGGTCGAGGACAAAGCGATCGCCAGACGTTCTGATCCAGTCACGGTGTTGCACATAGACGCTCGCCGGTTGTTGAGACAGAGTGCTATTCAGTTCCCTGATAGTACCGGGCTTCGTATTAACCGATACGCGATAGGGGTTAAACCAGGCGTGTACTTTCATCCCACGCTTGTGGGCTTCGTCGAGCATAAATTGCAGCGGATCGTAACCCGGATTTTCACCAATCTTACCGGTCATAAGATCGGACCACGGCAAAATTTTCGATGGCCACAGGGCGGTACCGTCCGGCTTGACCTGGAAAAAGACCGTGTTTATGCCGAGACGTTGCAGATGATCCAGTTTGTCGATCATCGCCTGTTGTTGTACACGGGCCCGGCTGGTGGGGTTACTAATGTTAACCGAGGAAACCGGTGGCCAGTCGAGGCGAGAAACCGTGGCCAGCCAGATGCCACGCATCGGTTGTGACGATTGTTGCGTCGTGGCTGGTGGCTTTGAACCTGCTGGTGGTGTCACCATGGACTCTGGAGGCGTGCTTTTACAACTACACAGTAAAAGTGCCAGTGCAACTAGTATCGCTGGTCTTCTAATCGTTAATTTCTTGTTTCGGGAGCAGATATCCATATGTGCTGGTTTCCGGTAAACAGATGTGCGCTCATTCTCGTACTTATCCCGGTTAAGTCAATACGACAGCAAGCACGAAAAAGGGAGCGATGACTTATCGCTCCCTTGTCTTATAACCATTCAGACATGGTTAGTGTTTCTTGTCATTCATCACAATATAGTGTGGTGAACGTGCACGCGGGTGCAGGAAGAAGTGACCTTTTGGTGCGTTCTGACTGTTGATTGGCTCCAGAGTGACGCCGGTATTCGCTTTGCCTTTACGATCATGAACAGCATAGAGAATAAAGGGCAGGGCAAGTACCACCAGGAAACTAACAACCAGTAATTCAACATACATATCGGTAGAATCACCCTGGATGTTATCCGGCGGCAGGAAGGAAACAATAAACGCCATAATTGAAGTCAGCAGACCGACAATTGCCACGACCAATTTCACCCCTTTACCACCAGGGATATTAAATGTGCGTTTTAAGTCAGGATGTTTAAGAACCAACACAATGTAGCCAATAAACAGCATGAAATAAGCACACAGATAAATCACCACCGTCAGCGCCAGTGCGATCAGGAAGGACATGTTGTTACCGCCACCGGTATTGGTGAGGATGATCAACGCGATAGAAGTAATCACCAGCTGCGAAATGACCAGCGTTACCGGTACGCCATTTTTGTTCATTTTAGCGAATGCCGCTGGCAGCAGGTTTTTCTGCGCTGTGACATACATCCCGCGAGAAGGACCAACAATCCAGGAGGCGATTTCCGCCAGAACACCCAGCAACAGCAGTGCGGAGATCACGCGAACCGTCCACTCAATTTCCGGTGCCACATGGGACATCAGAACGGTAAAGGTTTGCATTACACCTGCGGAGAGGTTGATTTCATTACCCGGAATGACCATCGCAATAGATAAACCGCCAACAGAGCTTAAGCAGATTGCTGCCACCATCAGCAGTAACATAGCCAGTGGATAGTCGCGCCCGGGGTTGCTCATTTCATTGACGTGAGTTGCGGAAGCTTCTACGCCCATATAACTCAAAATGAAGGCAACAAATACAACCAGTGTGCCCACTTTAGAGAAGTCAGGGAAGAAGGTCTTCGAATCCATTTCGATAGCAACGGGGGCACCGGAGTGCAGATAAATAGCCGCTAATGCGATCAAAATAAATGCAGGTAACAGGATACCGGCGAAGAAGCCAACTTTAGCAATTCGCGCCGTGTATTTCGTGCCACCAAACTGCGTTAATGCCAGCGCCCAAAGAATGATGAGTGCTGCAATAGTTTTGGTAATGGGGTCTTCATTCAGCGCTGGCCATTTCAGGATGTAGGAGAGTGCCCCTAACACGAAATAGAGCATCGGAATAAAACCAATGGCGATTTGCAGATAGCCAAATGAGATCGCTGCAAATCCCCATCTCGGCCCCAGAGTATTTGATACCCAGGCGAAGACACCACCTTCTTCCCAGCCGTCGACGGTGGCCATTTCCGCAGCACAAAGTCCCACGGGAATAAACCATAAAATCCCGCCTAATAGCAGGAAGAAGACTAATGAAAAGCCCGATGTTGCGAAGGTAGGGTATTCATAAACAGCCATTACCATCGATGCCGTTATGGCAAAGAATCCGAGTAATGTGAGCTGCTTAGCTTTACCTGTCTGTACTGATGTAGCCATATTATCCCCCTAAAACGGTATTCCTGTCGGAACCGCACCTGTTTTGTTCTGAAGCGTATTCAGAACAATATTTTCCGTTGCTAATGCCAGTGAACAGACTTTGGAAATTGTCCCGAAACGGGTTCGTTTCGGGACACCGTTACCGTTAAACGTTATCAGGTATGTTTAAAGCTGTTCTGCTGGGCAATACCCTGCAGTTTCGGGTGATCGCTGAGATATTTCAGGGAGGCTTTGTAGTCTTCCAGCAACAGTTCAGCAAAGTCCATTTCGAAGCCGCGACGACACATAATGCGCATCACCACGATGTCGGTGGCTTCACCGCCGAGAGTGAAGGCCGGAACCTGCCAGCCGCGCAGACGCAGACGTTCAGAGAGGTCGTACAGGGTGTATCCCGGATCTTCACCATCTTTCAGTTTGAAGCAAACCGCCGGGATGCCTTCGTCCGGGCGACCCGTACAGATGAACTCATACGGCCCCAGTTTGGCGATTTCATCCGCCAGATAAGCGGCAACCTGGTAAGAGGCGTTCTGTACTTTGGTATAGCCTTCACGACCGAGGCGCAGGAATTCATAGTACTGTGCAATTACCTGACCCGCCGGGCGGGAGAAGTTGATGGCAAAAGTACCAATTTGACCACCCAGGTAGTCAACGTTGAACACCAGTTCCTGCGGCAGCGCTTCTTCGTCACGCCAGATAACCCAGCCGCAGCCCAGCGGAGCCAGACCGAATTTATGGCCTGAAGCACTGATCGATTTCACACGCGGCAGGCGGAAGTCCCAGACGATATCCGGGGCGACGAACGGTGCCAGGAAGCCACCGCTGGCAGCGTCGATGTGCATGTCGATGTCGATACCAGTGTCGGCCTGGAATTTATCCAGCGCATCGTGCAGCGGTTGTGGGAACTCATAGTTACCGGTGTAGGTCACGCCGAAAGTCGGCACCACGCCGATGGTGTTTTCGTCACAGGCTTCAATCATGCGTTTCGGGTCCATAAACAACTGACCGGGGCGCATAGGGATCTCACGCAGCTCCACATCCCAGTAGCGGGCGAATTTATGCCAGCAGATTTGTACCGGACCGCACACCAGGTTTGGTTTATCCGTTGGTTTGCCTGCAGCTTCCATACGCTTGCGCCAACGCCATTTCATCGCCATCCCGCCAAGCATACAGGCCTCGGAAGAACCAATGGTGTTGGTGCCAACGGCCTGACCATTTTTCGGCGCAGGCGCATGCCACAGATCGGCAACCATATTTACGCAACGTAGGTCGATGGCTGCGGATTGCGGATATTCTTCTTTGTCGATCCAGTTTTTGTTAATGGATAAATCCATCAATTTGTGGACATTTTCGTCGTCCCAAGTCTGGCAGAAAGTGGCCAGGTTCTGACGAGCGTTGCCATCAAGATATAATTCGTCATTGATAATCTGGAATGCGACATCGTCGCGCATTTCGTGCAGCGGAAAACGTTTTGATTCTGCGATAGTGGAAATAGACTTCGCACCAAAACGTGAATCGAGTAGTTCCGACCTTAAATCCGTTACTTGCTTCTTATCCATTTTAAACTCCTTAAAATGATTGGATCGCATTAAAAAAGTAGGATTTATCGATAAAGTAAGCAAGTGCAAAGGACTCGTGTTTAAATAACAAAATCCTAATGTTATTTATCGTGAGATATTACGCGAATAATATTTTTTCATTGAAAAACAATACAATATGAAATTCTTGGGTGGTGGTAAGGTGTTTTATGCTGTTATTTTTATGCGCATTCTGTGTCTCCTGAATTATCACGTAAAAATCAGACCTTAAAATATCACTATTAGTACTTGATTATTATTTTGAACGCATTTATAAAATTATTACATAAAAATAGCGAATATTGCTAAAATCCCCGCCAACGATGTGTTGACGGGGCTGTTATTATTTTGGCAATAATACTCCGGTATAAGTATTTACCGGATGAGAAAGATATTGTTTAACGGCAGTGTTAACATTCTCTACCGTCATTTGTTTCAACAATTGCTCCTGCTCAGTCCATGCTGCAGGATCGTCATATTGAATAAGACTATTTACAATAGTGTTCGCTAATTGTTGAACGCTACGCTGTTGGATATCGAGGCTGCGCTGAACGTTTTGCTGGTATTCATTCAGTTCTTGCTCACTGATCCCTTTAGCCAGACGCTTAACCATCACTTCATTCGCTAACGTTAACAGTTCATCATGTCGTTCTGGTTGACAAGTAAAAGCCAGCAAATGACTGATATCTTTGGCCTGAGGATCAACCGAGAGGCGAGAAGAAACGCTGTATGCTCCAGATGCCTGTTCACGAATATTAACACGTAGATCTTTTGCCAGTGCGACGTTAAAAGCATCGAGCGCCATACGCGTCGCCAGATTAACAGGTGTCCGGGAATCATAACGCTTCCACTGTGAAACCTGTGCCACAGGTTCATTTTGTTCTTTTACAGTAACCGATGCGTTGTCCGTCGCGCGAGTTAATGGTTTACCTGCGGCTAATGGCGAATCAGAGTGTTTGATTGATCCTAAGTAACGCGTAATTAACGCCACGAGTTTGTCTTCTGAGACATTACCGACAATGACAAACGTGATATCCGCTGGAGATGAAAACAACTGGCGATCGGCAGCCAGCGCATCTGCGGCAGTAAACTGTACAATCTGATTTTCTTGCAGTAATTTCGTGCGGTCATCAGCATAGCGCGTCTCATACATCTGCTGGGCGAATTTCTCCGCTGGACGCTGGTCGAGCGTTTTCAACGCCTGAATTTGAGCATTTTGTAGCGATGCCCAAATATTGTCGTTAATCGTGCTGTGGGTGATTCGCTGGTTAATCAACTGAAAACCAGGTTCAGGGTTATTAGTCCGCGCGCTAACGGAGAGCAACGTATTCATGCCACTGACTTTACTGCTCATGGTTACCGAATTTTCCGCACTCCAGCGTTTCAGGCTGGAAGAGGAGAGCTCACCAACGCCGCTTCCGCTTACTGCTTTATTTGCCAGCGCGATAAGTGATTTTTGCTGCGCAGGGAAACTTAAATCGCCTTTATTCGATACGGCAGTAATTTGTAGCTTTTGCTCTTCACCCGCGGATTTTGCCAGAATAACCCTGGCACCATTGGAAAGTGTTAATGATGTCAGATTCTCAGCCAGCGTTTCTTTGCTGCTAATTTCCGCCTGTGGGTCAGCGTCTACTGTTAACGATAAATTTCTGCCTGGGAAGATGTAAGCCGCCAGCTTTTTGTTGGCGTACTCTTTTTCCAGCGCCAGGATAGCCGCAGGAGACAATGCTTTTTTGGCGGCAAGCTCATTGTTTACCATTTGCTCCCAAAATGCGTCCTGGTTCTTTCTTAACTGCTGCCATTTTTCCGCCAGACTTTGCACGGTAATTTGCTGCCACAGACGTTTCGAAAGTTGATATGTCTCTTCCGGCGACAAGAACGGCGTATTATTTAATGAGCTGGATGCCAGGCGACTGGTCAGCATACGTAAATCACGTTCAGCTTGCTGATCAACCGCATTTTTCAGCCAGGTGAGGCGGGTAGATTTGACATCATCGAGTTCTTCAGCAGAAAAACCATGCTGATCAATGGTTGCCAACTCTGCCATTAATGCATTCGCAGCATCCTGCATATTATCGCCTCGTGCATTTACACGGAAAAACAGCGACTGATAATCGGGTGCAATTTTAACGCTGCGCGCAGTGCCGCCAGAAATAGTCTTCAACTCGCCTGACTGTATGCGTTCCTGCAGACGTTGATTGAACAGCTGAACTAACATGCTCCATTCAGCTTGTTCGATAAAGCTTTGCTCATCGTTCACTTGTACCATTGGCAGGCGATAATAGAGTGCGATGCCGTTCACCCGGTTTTCTTTATCATTAATGATATTAAAGCGCAGGTGGTTTTCGGCTTTTGTCGGCCAGACGCGATTTTCAGCTGCTTTGTTAGCCGGAAGCTTACTTAAATTATCCTTTATCAGCGCCAGCGCTTCTTTACTGTCGATATCGCCGACCACGATAAAGGTCATATTATTTGGTTGATACCAGCGTTGATAAAATTGGCGCAATTGTGCCGGTGTGACCGTGGCGACAGTATCCATCAGGCCGATAGGTTCACGGTCTAAATTACGGGTATTTGCCAGCAGGAAAGGGCGGCGCGCCTGAGAGGTGCGCCATTTCGCATCCTGATGGGCACGCCATTCCTCAGTAATTACGCCACGTTCAGCGTCTACTTCGAGTTTTTCAAAGGTTGCGGCATTACTCCATTCACTGAAGATTGCCATCACTTGTTGCAGATTTTGTTTCTGCGTAGTCGGCAAACTCACCTGATACACCGTTTCGTCATAGCTGGTATAGGCATTAACATCGCGACCAAAACGCAGGCCCATTGACTCAAATGTTTCGATGACTTTATTACCCGGCCATGTTTTTGTGCCGTTAAACATCATATGTTCTACAAAATGAGCCACGCCGCGCTCATTGTCTTCTTCCTGCAATGAACCGGTATGAATTTGCAGCCATAAATTTACCTGATCCTTTGGATGAGCATGCGGATAAATCATATATCGCAAGCCATTGTCCAGTTGCCCGGTAATTAACTTTTCATCCTGCGGTAAGGCGGCGGCAATCAGCCGCCCGGGGAGCAACAGAGTTGCCACTAACGTCAGTAAGAAACAGAGGTTTCTCATAATTATCTCCATGCGAAAACCGGGCGAATTTACCCGGTTAAGTAAAATCCGAACTATTAAAATTTCATGCTGACATCAAGCCAGAAAGTACGGCCACTGGCGTAGGTCGCCACACCGGTGTTCGTTGTATCAACAGCGGTTTTGCTATCCAGTACATTGAGAATATCGGCACTGATCGTCAGGTTTTGTTGTTTCAGAAATTGTGGCGTCCAGGACAAGCGGGTGTCCCAGGTCAGGCTGCTATCCAGTTTTTCGTCAACATACTGCTTGTAATCTGAATATTCGCTGATGTATTGCGCATTTGTCTTACCAAGGATAATGCGAGCTTTACGCGCTTCTTGCCAGGCCAGCGTATTCGCCCACACTAACCCGCTCGGTTGATGCGTGAAATCCATGTTTAAGGAGATCTTTAATGGGTTATTAAAATCTGCCACTGGAACGCTATCGTAAGAGACCAGATTACCGTTATAAACCACCTGGTTATCACCGGTATTGCTCTCCTCATAACCATTGTTTAACGACAAGTTGCCCTTGCTCTTGATATAGCTAAAGACAATTTGTGGGTTAATATCTACCTGGCGGATATGCAGGGGTTCGGCCAGTTCAAAACTGAGGCTGAACGAATGCGTTTTGGTTTTGCCATCGTTGTTATATTCAGTAATAGTGGTTTTAGTCGCGCTGTCGGTACGACTGCTTTTGCTGATTTGATCATGCGCTTCACGGTAAACATAGTTTGCGCGCGCAATAACGTTCTTACCGATTTTCTGCTGCAATCCCATTGCCAGTTCATCGTTATAAGGCGTTTTCAAATCCTGATAACGCGTCAGAGTTTTATTACCTGATACCGATTCCGTCCAGCTATTGCGGATATCACGTAATCCCATATCAAGAATATTCCCGCCATAGTAACGGTTATAACCTGCTGTAATCATTGAGGTTTGATTAGCAAAAATATCCCATTCCGTCATAAAGCGCGGGGAGATATTGTGGTTTGACAGATAGTTGTCATAGTCATACCGCACGCCGGGCATTAATGACACATTACGCCAGCTAATGCGATCCGCCATATACAGCGTGTAGTTGTCAATTCCCAGGCGGCCTTTACCTTTATGGTAAATGGTATGGTTAGTTTTCTTTCCGGCAGCATTAATCACATAGGATTCAGACTGGTTATGGCGTTCAGTCCACGCATCGGAATAGATGTATTCCGCGCCGAAGTAGGGTTGATGCGAAACATTACCCACGGCGAATTTTTGCCAGTCCAGGCGTGTTTTGAAGGTGTAATTATCTACAGCCTGGGAAATGTGTCCTAATCCGCCACGGGTGCAACGCCCTGTAATATCACCATATGTACATGAAAGTTCGGTGTACCAGATGTCATGATCGTGACGGGTATAATCACTAATATGATCCCAACCAACGGTGGTACGCAGTTTGGCCCATGCGAGCTGCGTATCCATATCCCATGCCAGACCATAGGATTTATTACCCATTTCGCGATCAGACTGCGGGAAGGTGCTGGTATTATAATCACGGCTGGAGCCGGTATATTTTAAGGTTAAATCGTGGGTAAAGCGGTCGCTGGCAAACCAGGTAAATTTGCTCAATGCAGTATCGATAACGTTTTTATACTGTGCCCGACCGGCGACAATGCCGTCATTCGAAACATAATCCGCGCGGGTGATATCAGACTGGCGGCGCGATAAACCGGCGGTAACGCCGAAGTTATCAGCGAGTTCCTGATTAAACGACAAGGTATAAAAGTTCTTTTTAAAATCTGGGGAGTAATAAGTACTTCCTGAAGAGCCTTGATTAAATGCGCTCTTGTTATTCTCATCGATATGCGATGTTAACCAGTCCGAACGCGTAGTGCGATAACCCAGTTTCACGCTGCTATCATCAGCGTTGAAGCGTTTGATCTTTGCATCAATTACCCCGCCATTGAAGCGACCGAATTCAACAGGCACAAAACTGTCATAAAGCGTCACATTGTCCAGTAAGCTGACATCAAGATAATACCCCTGTGACATCCCGCTAATATTGGTTGCACTACTGGCATCGGACTCATTCGCTGGGTTCAGGTTATTAGTGGCACTGATACCGTCAATCAAATAGGCATTCTGATAGGGCGACGCACCGTGAATAGAGATTTTCTCCGGGCGAATATCTCCCTGGTTCAACGAGGTACTTTGCGTTGAATCCATGCGTACCGCAGGGTTGGTTCTCAGCAGATCGCTGATATTGCCATTCCCGGTCGGTAAACGCTCGATGCTTTCACTGGTGTAATGCGTGTTGCCGTTTACGGGTACAGGGACAGGAGCATAGACCGTCATCTCTTCAAAAAAATGCATGTACATGTTTTTGTCATCGACGGCCTGCGCCACATCAGCGCCACATAAAATGACGCCAGGAATAAGAACTCGCTTCATTTATTTATATCTCCGTACAGCAGGGCTTTTATTGTTTTTATAAAACCGCGCTAATGTCACAAATATCATCGGCCAGGTTCCAGACACCGGGTTGATGTGTAACCATAATGACGCCGCTTGTGGGTAGTTTTTCACGCACTAAACGCAGTAAGCGGATAGCCTCTTGTTCCTCAAGATGAGAGGTAGTTTCGTCAAGAAATATCCATTTCGGACGTCGTAAAATTAATCGTGCCAGGGCGATACGTTGTTTTTCGCCGCTGGAAAGAATATCTCCCCAGCGATCGTGGTCATGAATACGCGCAGCCAATTTCCCCAGACCAACCTGATGCAGTATTTCGCTCAACGATTTATCGTCTACGGGCAGAGGAAGTGCTTTACAAATAATCTCTTTCAGTAAGCCGGTTTTAATTAACGGTGTTTGTGACACATACCAACTGTCGGCAGGAGAAGAAATATCACCTTTAAACCACGGCCAACAGTGGGATAATGTTTTAAGCAGTGTGGTTTTTCCCGCACCAGAGTAACCTTTCAGTAATAGCCATTTGCCTGGCGGAACATGAAAGTTCAGGTTCTCTAATATGATCTTATTATCAGGGGTACGAATACTCGCGTCAGCCACTTGTACCGCATGTTGGCAATTTTTAGGCTTATTCGTAGGGCGCTGTTCGGTGAGTTGATGGAACTCATACAAGCGATCGATAACCGCAGCCAGTTCAGCAATTTCATCATATTTATAAATAAACCAGCTTAAATTGTTCGATACCAGCATAAATGCCTGGCGCGATTTCATAAGTCCGCCCAGATTGATCTGTCCGCTAATAAACTGCGGCAATAACAGAAAGTACGGAAGAACGCTAAGCGAACGCGAATAAATATTCTGCCAGTAATCAAGCCACCGCTGACGATTCATTAAACGATGCCAGTTCTCTTTAATGGTATGAAAATTGTCGCTCAACTCCTGGCGTTGTAGAGACTCAGCATTGCTTAGCGCAATCAGTTCTGCCTGTTTATTATGCTGCACAAGATTAGTTCGAAATGTCGCTTCGCTACGTTGTTTTTCCACATTAAGCGGACGAATACGTTTACCCACCTTATGGGTAAATAAAGTTCCACCGATCACAATGAGCACGACGGTATAGACCATATACCCCTGGATATTCCATTCTGTTCCACCAACAGTGAATGAGAGCGTACCCGCGCTTTGCCAAAGAATAACGGTAAAGGTGATCAGCATGCTAAGTGACTGGATGAAGCCAAATGAAAGACTGAGCGTTTTGCTGATCAGTAAGAGAATGTCTTCAGCGATACGTTGGTCAGGGTTATCTGTATTTTTATGCTCGCCGTAGATCTGCGTGAAGTAGTAGTTTTTATCTGCAAACCACCGATTAAGGTAGTAATCTGTTAACCATTCGCGCCAGCGAATAGTCAGCAGTTTAATTAACCATGTTTTGTTTACGGATATTAATACAAAGATCCCCAGCAGGGCAGGGAACCAAAGGACAAGCTGCCAAAGCTTATCGGTTTCTTTCTGGCTTAGCGCATTGAAAAAATCATTATTCCAGTCGTTTAACCAGACCTGAATTTTAACCACGCCAAGGATCATGGCGAGGATAATAATGATTAACAACACTGAAGTTTTATTATTCTTACGCAGCCAAAAGGGCTTCAGCAGACAGAGATACTTTGCTATCAACATACAAAACGCAATGGGAATGGTTATCATTAGCGAAAATTGATTGTGCCATCCAATGATTATCTATGGCAATGATTTACTGATGAAATTTATTTAAGTATCATTTAACAATATGAAATATATAGAAATTTTTAATTTTCAGTGGTTATGGTTATGCTATTGATAATCAAGGGTATTGCTAATGCCCTGACGCATACCACGTAAGCCAGGATTTTCGCAAGGGAAGATGATGATGACGAAACACCCGACAGGAATTTATGTCGGGTGCCTTGTTAAGGTCATAAGAAGGAGGCTAAGAATGGAGCTAAAAGAGAGCGTTATTAATTATTCTCCATTTGTTTTGCAACATCCATAATGTGGTAAAGCGGTACTCTGTTCTTAGCTAACTCTACCATGGCGTTCATATAAGGTACCATGGTTGAAAAAAGGATTTTATAACCTTCGCAAAAATAAGAAACAGTCTCATTGTTTACTTTAGTAATACGATGCTTAGGACAACCGCCATTGCAGATAGGTTTATATGCACATTTCAGACATTTCGCTGAAATCCGTTTTTTTTGCGCTGTCAGTTGTACACTGTTCATCGTTTTGAGTTCAGATTTATTAATGTTTCCAATTTTGTACTGTGGATAGACAAAATGGTCGCATTCATAAATATCTCCATTACTTTCAACAACCAGATTATCCTTGCAGGACTCCTGGAAAATACAACTGGTATGCCCATTCCCCAAAAAACGGCTGACAAAGCTTTCAAACTGACGGATGAAAATTTCACCCACATCGTTTTTAACCCATTGCATAAAAATGGTTGACATAAACTTGCCATAAGCCGTGGGAGGCACAGAAAAATCAATGATACGGAATGTGTTCTCACTATGACCACTGAAATCAATATTCGGCGTCCCGGTTTCTAGCAATTCGATAAATTGCATATGTTTACTGCCGATAGATTTTAAAAAATGATAAACCTCAAGAGGGTAATGGACATTAACGTTATTAATGACGGTTAACGTATTAAACTCTACTTGATATGATTTCAGACGCTCGATGGCTGCTATCACTTTTGCAAAAGTACCGTTACCTGAATTACTGCGTCTGTAACGGTCATGTAACTCCTGGGGGCCATCGATCGAGATACCAACCAGAAATTCATGTTCTTTGAGAAAGGCACACCATTCATTATTCAATAAAATGCCATTCGTTTGTAATGCATTAAAAATACGTTTTTGGCCTGCATAGCGTTGTTGATAGTGAATAACTTTACGGAAAAAATCCAGGCCAGCCAGAGTGGGTTCACCGCCTTGCCAGGTAAAATAGACCTGATTGCCAGACGCTGCGATATATTGTTTGATGAACTCTTTCAGAGTGCTGTCATCCATCCATTTTTCATGAGTAAACTGCGACTCTTTTTCAAGGTAAAAACAGTAATCACATTTGAGATTACATTGAAAACTGGAGGGCTTGGCTGTAACGTGCATCGCTATCTCGCTCAATAAGGCGGCGGAAAATTCCGCCGCATGAAGGTTTAGTTATTTCGCTTCGCTTAGTGCTTTCTTGATATTGTTAAACTTCTCCTGATTTACCTCGCTAAGCGGTGGCTGGCTGCTGTCGATAAACTCTCTTACCACGCCTTGCATCTCTTTAACGACCTGCGGATTGGCGGCGGCAAGGTTATCTTTTTGCTGTAGATCCGTCAGTTTGTATAGACCTAACTGATTGTTTTCTACTGTATAGACAAGCGAATAATCGTTATTTCTCACCGTATAAGAGAATTGGCTTAAGTCCTCAGTGTTGGGGTTATGCGGGTAATCGTCTGACTGATGACGGACAAATTTGTGGTAATTATCCCAGAATGGAATATTTTCCTCATCAAACCAGTGAGAATAAGAGGTTATCCAGGTCAGATTTTTATGTGGCTCGCCTTGTTTCTTATCTTGCAACCAGGGCAGCAAGGAAACGCCATCCAGCTTAAGGTCTTTTGGAATGCTGATATCGGCTGCATCAAGAGCTGTCGGGTAGAAATCCATTGCGGAAATCAGCTTGTCATAATTACCGGGTTGAAGTTTTCCTTTCCACCACATAAACATTGGGGTGTGAGTACCGCCAGGATAGGTCTGACTCTTATAGCCTTTTTGCGCCCCGTTCAGCGGCAGAGGACCATCGATAACCGCACCATTATCGGAGGTAAAGAGAATAATTGTATTGTCATACTGTCCGTTTTTCTTCAGTTGTTCGAGAATGCGTTTTACACCCTGATCAACAGAATAAACGGAAGCGTAGTAGTTATCTGCTGTTTGACTACCGGTATTAAATTGCTTCTGATATTGATCCGGTGCAGGATTATCATTTGGCAGGTGCGGAGCATTATAAGCCAGGTAAAGCATAAAAGGCTGGTCAAGTGTTTTGGCACGATCAACAACGCCAATTGCCTCATCGGTTAACTGATCGCTGATATAACCTTTTGCGGGGACACGTTCACGATTTTTGAACAGTGAAGGGGAGTTGTAATATGCCGTTCCTGCAGCGTGGAATCCCATAAAGTAATCAAAGCCACGGTTTTGAGGTTGCCATTCTTCCGCAGAAAATGTGGTGAAGTTGTCATGATAGTCACGCGTTTGTTTATCTTCCGGTACCGGCACATTACTGATTTTTGACAAGTGCCATTTACCTACTGCTGCAGTGTAATAACCATGATTCTGGAATAATTCAGGCAAGAAAGTTTCTGTTAGCGGAATACCATCCTGAGCATCGGTATTGGAATAGACACCAAAGCGGGCGGGAGCTCGACCGGTCATTATTGCGGCACGGGAGGGGCCGGAAACACCGTGTGCCACATAGCCGTTAGTAAACCGTACGCCTTCATCCATTAATGAAAGGAGCGTCGGCGTTGATTTTTGTGCAGCTTCAATGGCTTTATCTATCCCTATTTTGTAGGTATCGACAACTTCACGATTTTCCATTGTTTTTGGGTCAAAAGATCCCTTATCAAAAGGAAGTTGTCCATAACCAAGATCATCCATGGTTAGTACGATAATATTTGGCTTTCCTTTGGTACTGTATTCAGTCGGCGTAAAGTCTGAGAAAGCAACGTTTGTTTTGGTTGCTTTCAGCTTTACATCATCTGCCGCATGAGCAGCAAATGCAGCCATACCAGATGCCAGTATCAAAGATATCGAGGTACTTACGACACTTTTCTTTAATGCAGACTTCATAAATGTTCCTCTTCTTATTGTACTTAATTCCGAAGTAATTTTACGAAGAGAAATAAGTGGGTGTAAGTGAAGTTAGTCACATAAAGAGATAGCAGATTTAGCTAAAAAAAGGGAAATAACAGTCCATAAAGCGTTGACATTACTTTCTGTTCTATTAAGTAATTTCTCGACGATAAACAACTAATTTATTGATATTTAATAAATTATTGCATTTTACTGACAAAATGCCGAATTGAGATCATAAATAATTATGCAACAGGTTATGCAAGTGCATAAATATGTGATGGATGTCACTTATTTATTTCAATAAATATATCGCCTAAAAACAACGCGGGGCAGGGAATGGCTGCCCCATATAATTCTTACGTAGCGTGCGTGGTTGACTACTCGTTAGCAAATAATCAAATAGCTAAAGCACTCATCGTGTTGCCCGTATTCATACCCGTGTGACTTTGACAACGGTACTCCTTAGAAACTCTCTTCGGACTGTTGCCGAAATGTTTGCGGAACGCATAAATAAAATAAGATGTACTGGCATAACCACATTGTTCGGCAATTTTATTGACTGAACCTTCTACGCGTATCAAATTTTTTGCGTGCTGCATTCTGGCATCTAATAGAATCTGTGAGAATGTCGTTTGCTCTTGCTTTAGTTTTTTCTTCAACAGGCTTTCACTGATGTACAGGCAGTCACAAATATCTTTCAGCTTCCATGGGTGCGCCAGCTTCATGTTGACAATATTTCTCACTTTTCCGGAAACGGATAGCACACCGTTAGTTAATAGTGTAATGAAACCTTTGCATGCGGCAAAAATAGACAGGCAAGAAAAAAGCAAAAGTTCTGAAAAATTATGATGATTGCGTTCTTCCGAGTTGAGATAAGCAATCATTTCATTAAGCAATCCAGTCGGTACATTTGAAGCACGTAAAAACTTCGCAGGAACAGGCACCGTCACTGTCTGGATGTTAGTGCATTGTAGATATTTTTTAATGGTATTTTCAGTAAATCCGATCTCTTTAAAATGCCGCTCATAAGGTTCAAAATGCGTACGAACAGCGTTATCTACCATCAGGATCTCGCCGTCAGAGAAGGCGTAATCTTTATCTAAAATGTTAGCGTTGAAGGCATGATGAATAAATATAACAGAACAAACGAGCGACATTTTATCTCCTTAAAACAATAAAGTTTTTATCGATACTTTTTTAACATTTCATATTTATAATTTGCTGTTTATTTTCAGTCTTGCAAACTATTGATAATGAAATGTGTAAGATCTCTTGCAATGCGACCCATTTCTGAAATACCCAGCTGATCAATTGCCGAAAAAATGGCTATCAACGTAAGGGTCAGTAATAAGACAACCACAATTACAGACATGATTTCTTTATAGTTGTCTCTTTGCGTGATTTTGTTTTTCACTGTGGTCGCATGCATTTCAAATATGTTTATTTAGCGGATAACGTTAAAAATCGTTAATCAGTATGCTTAATATAACAGGCTAGAGAAAAGAGGAAATAGGACTGGCAGTTCAGTACTGAGCGGAGTTTCTTACAGCTGTAGGCAGAGGTTTATATCTTATAGTGTGTGGTTTAATTTAATCAATGTGAGCAAATTGCGCGATAATAGTCAATGAGAAATTCTTCTGCTGTGCGGATGACAGCAGAAGAAATGAGGAGGCGAATTAATTTGATGGTTCTAATTCAACCGGAATACTTTTATAACCAGGAATGCCACTTAATGGATCGTGGTTATCAAGAGTTAGCATGTGATTCGATTCTGGAAAATAGGTCACCAGTGAGCGGTCAGCCATAGGGTAAATGACCACTTTTAATCTATCCATGCGGCGTGAGCTGCGCTTACCGTCTGGCGTAAGCGCAATAAGATTAACTCTTTCGCCGTTTTTTACACGGCAAATTTTAGCTTGTTTAGCACTCATAAAGACCACATCTCGTTGACCGAATACCCCTCGATAGCGATCATCCATACCATAAATCGTCGTGTTGTACTGATCGTGACTGCGTACTGTCGCCATGACCAGCTTACTGTTAAACGCTGAAGAGGGATCTTCTAACAGCCCTTTGCTGGTAATGAAATTAGCCTTACCTGACGGCGTCATCCAGCGCCTTTCAGCAGCTGCATTTATCAGGTGAAAACCACCGGGATGACGGATGCGTTGGTTATAGTCGGCGAACTCTGGCAGCACAGCTTCAATGTCATTGCGAATGCGATCATAATCTTCCACCAGATACTCCCAGGCTACCACGCTCTGGGGTAGTGCTGCCTGCGCGATTCCCGCGACCACTGCACACTCTGATTTCAGCATTACACCGGCGGGTTTTAACACGCCACGCGAGGCATGAATCATCGACATTGAATCCTCAACGGTTACCGCCTGCGCACCGTTTTTTTGCATGTCAATCTCGCTACGTCCCAGGACCGGCAGAATATAGCTATGCCGTGCGGTCAACAGATGAGAGCGGTTAAGCTTAGTGGCTACGTGTACCGCCAAATCTAATTGCGTTAACGGTACAGCGCTCGCTTCCCGATCTGGCATTGCCAGCGCAAAATTGCCCCCCATGCAGATCAATGCTCGAGCCTGCCCCGTACATATTGCTTGCATGCTGGCAATTGCAGCATGTCCAGGTGCATGAGGTGGGGTGAAGCCATAGCGCTCACCCAGACGAGCCAGAAACTCTGCAGACGGTTTCTCGGTGATACCGACGGTTCGGTCGCCCTGTACATTAGAGTGTCCACGTAGTGGGCAGATACCCGCACCAGGCTTGCCAATGTTACCTTTCATCAACAGCAGATTGACCAGTTGCTGTACGTTCTGGGTACCATGTTCGTGCTGAGTGATCCCCATTCCGTAACAGATAATGGTGCGTTCGGCAGCGGCATATGCGTCAGCCAGTTCGGCGATTTGTGTCTGACTTAGTCCAGAAATACGTTCGATATCTTTCCACTCGGAATTGAGAACGTCACGGCGTAGCTCGTCAAAGCCGACGGTATGCGTTTGAATAAACTCGTCATCAAGCAATGAAGGCCGACCTGCGGCGCTTGCAGCATCATCGCGCTCAATTAACAGGCGCATCATCCCCTTGAGCAACGCCATATCGCCACCAATGCGCACGTTATAGTAGGCACTGGCCAACTGAGTCTCAGAGTTCGTCAGCATTTCAAACGGGTTTTGCGGTGCGGTAAATCGCTCCAGGCCACGTTCCTGTAGAGGATTGATGGCGATCATTTTCGCTCCCCGTTTCACTAAAGCGCGCAACGAAGTCAGCATGCGAGGGTGGTTTGTACCAGGGTTATGCCCAATGCAAATGACTAAATCGCACTTCTCAAAGTCTTCCAGCAACACGGTCCCTTTACCTACACCGATACTCGCTGCCAAACCCACGCTTGTCGGTTCATGGCACATGTTGGAGCAGTCGGGAAAGTTATTGCTCCCGTATTCACGGGCAAAAAGCTGATAAAGAAAGGCAGCTTCATTGGAAGTGCGGCCCGAAGTATAGAATTCAACCTGATTGGGATCACTATAGCTTTGAAGGCGTGCGCCAATTTCGTCGAAAGCTTGTTGCCAGCTTAATGGCTTGTAACAGTCGCTGACAGCATCATATTTCAAAGGCTGAGTGAGACGTCCCGCAGCCTCAAGCTCGTGATCTCCCCAGGAAAGTAATGATTGAACCGTATTCTCAGCAAAGAAAGAGGCATTTACCTGCTTATCCGTGACTTCCCAGGCGATTGCTTTTGCGCCGTTTTCACAAATGTCGAATGACGCACTGTGCTTAGGATCTGGCCATGCACAACCCGGACAGTCAAAGCCCTCTGGCTTATTCATGTCAAACATGGCAATAACATCCTGGCGTATATCCATCTGCTTACGTACTGCATTCGCTACGGATTTGACAGCACCCCAACCACCTGCAGCACCCTGGTAGGATTCAATTTTTTTCTTCATCTACTTATCCTGTGTGGAAATGAATTATTAGGATTTGTAATAGCGATGATGCACAGTATATACAAAGGGATTATCGCCAACATGGATATATAAGAGTAGGGGACTACTCTCTTCCTATTTTTAATCTATTATCGTTAAACAATAGATTAAATACGATAAGTTAAGCATCATCTCTCATAGTGTTTAAATTAACATATTTTTCAATATAAAAAATAAGACTCTGGCTTCAATTGTGCGCGGAATTTCTTACAGGTGTAGGATAATAGTCTTCACAAAATAATTATCCGCGCAATTTTCGTGAATGGAGCGCATAGACTAAGGTCAAAATCACAATTATTCATAGATAAAAGTGACACCAATGACTGACTGGACGGTTCCGGCTGAAACCTTGTTTCCTGTTTGTCCATAGGTTGCGCTTAAACCCAGAGGTACTTTGCTTTTATTTACTGTCCCCAGGGAGACATTTTCTCCCGCAGCCAGTATTTTTCCATTACGTATCAGAGAGACACCCACTCCCGATGCTTTTGTTGCATCAGGTGCCGTGTTAGCAAACACTTGTCGGGCACTGTCAGTGGTGGCACCCGAAAGATAAAATGAGAGCTTTTGTTCGCTTGAGCAATATACGCCAAGGGGTATTTCTGCGCTTCCAGGAAAGTCCGGGAGATCCACGGTGACATTACGACTATCAACAGTGCAGCCGCCTGTTGGCATAACAACACTGTTATTTGAAATAATATTCCACGTAAAATTACGCGGATTTCCGCTTCCTAACGTGGCAATTTTATACATATGAATACGGGCAATAACTTCCCCGGCTTTTATGACAACTCCACCGGCCGCCCCGACTGGGGTAATATAGAGTTTTAACGGTAATGGCATCGGTGTCTTATCACCAATATCCAATACGTTGGTATTTGTCGTCAACGGGAAGGGGTAGGTCACATTATTCCAGTACAGCGATCCCTTATATGACTGTAGAGAGCCTGCGAAAGCTGAGCCTTGTACCAGGTTTATATGATCAGTGTCGTACCAGCCGCCGTAATCATTCCAGCAACTTATATGCTGAGACAAGTCTACAACCAGATTCTGGCCCGGCTGTATTACAGGGTCGAGATTAACATAAACAGAGGTTGTACCAGCTCCAATACTTGACCCGCCATCGACATTACAACTGAAGGCAAAAACTTTACCTGCCATTAATAGAAAATAAATACCGAACAGGACCTTTATACTGATTGTTTTACCCATGATATATCCTAAGGTTAAAAAATTGATTTAAAAAGAAGGCTAAGAAAATCGAATCGACGTTATTGCCAGGTGTAGATCACATTGATTAGCGCCTCGATCGTTCCCTGGCTTGCGTTTCCATTCACCGTGATAGCTCTTGCCTTAAGTGGAAACTGTGCATTACGAGTGATCTCATCAACAATAACCGTTTTGCTATCGCCATTTTTTAACGTCGCATCCTGGTCATCCCTCAGCTCTATCTGAATATTTTCGGCAGTACCTTCATTTTTGTAATAACCCGTATTGTCAGTTGAACCTGTCACGATTGCCGTCACTACACTTGTTTCAACCGGACAATCGGTTAATGACAGAGTAATATTGTGCCAGCCAGATGCAGAACCAGGTTGTTGCAGATTGCGCGTATAAAGATCCCCGAGATTAACGTTAGCTTCTTTGGTTTGAATAGTGCAGGGTTTAGCGACTACCCGACCATTAACAGTGATAGTGACATCGGCGGCCTGGAGAGTTGCTGTGAATAACGCGCAAAACGTAGCTAACAGGAACCTCTTGTGAAGTCTTTTCATATCTGACTCTGATTATTGAAATTCAAGGGTAAAGGTTGCCGAAGCCCTCACCAGTCCCGGATTGACGGACTTCTGAGTTGACTTCAGACGAGCGGAGTAAGGCAAAATATTGTTCTGTTCTGGTACCAGTGGGATCCACTGCATCACGGCATGAAGGTCATTCAATTTCACCGGACGCATATTTCCGTCCAGTATTTCTATACCCAAACCGGAAGCCGTATTGCTTCCTTCATCCAGTTTCAACAGAGTATTATTTTCTGCATCCTCAATACCGTTAAATGCAACCCGAACCCCCGTTGTCCCTTTGCTGCATTCACTTAACGTAATCTGAAAAGGGACGGCTGGACTTGTGCTACCGGTCGTTGGAAATTGTCTGGCACTGTTTTTTTGGAGATCTACGGTAAAATTAAGCGAATCCGATGAGACTGTGCAGCCATAATCGAGGACGCGCCCGCTAATTTTAATAACGCTATCTGCGGATAAAGCAGAATAGGTGGTTAACCCCAGACATAAACCGAGGAAAATAATGTTATTGTATTTCATAATCTATTGTTCCTTAGCGACAGATTGCTGTCTGCTGGTTCAGTAAGGTACCAGGAGAAACTTCAGGAAGCTTGTACTCGACAATACAGTTTGAGTTTTTATCTTTACCCCATGAAACCTGTAATTTCCCTGACTGTGGAAGTCCAGTCAGATAAACCTGACCGTTTTCCGCGACAATGCTGCCATTTTTATTCTCTCCGTGTGTGACAATTGCACCGAATGGAACGCTCTTATTACCGTACTTCAACGTCATTAATACTTTCCCGCCGATTTGTGCATTAAATGTTGCTCTGGCAATAGCACCGTGAGTTGGGATGACAGTGACCACGGTTTCATCCAGTTCAACATTATCTGCAAGGGAATTCGCGTTAAGAGCAACACGGTTTTCTCTATATTCTGTCGCAAATGGTAATATGGCATAGCCACGCCAGTCGGTATGAATTCCGGTCTGGTTCTCTATTTTGACATTATCAGCACCAGGAGCCTTAACCAGAACCATTGTGTCGCCCAGCGGCTGTCCAAAGGTGATGCCATCAGCATGAGCAATAATCCCACCACTCATTCCGTAATAAATCTGGCTGCTGTCACCACTCCGACTGTAACCGACATTAGTATTACCATAAGCTCCACGATAATTAAGAGAACTGTAACCACTGGTGCCAGACGATGTATTACCTCCGTGGGTGTTACCGACCTGAACGCTATAATTCAGGTTATTATCCGGCAGCAGAGTGCCATAAACCCCCGATAGATTGGTCATGCCGCCTTTCAAATCGTTTGACATACTGTAACTGGCGTTTGAATTACGAAATGCCGACTGACTGTCTGTACGCATCCAATGACTGAAGGGAACATTAAGCGTAAAAGCGAGTAAATGATCCCGATCGTTTTGCCATATATTATTGGAATAGCTGTAATTCAGCGAAGTCGTAATATCACCAAACGGCACATTTAATCCAAATGATATTTGCTGGTCGCTGCGTGACGTGTTCCAGTAACTTTGGCGACTGGCACTGAAAAATGTCGTACCGTAATTTCCAAGCTGCTGAGAGATGCTTATTTGTTCCTGACCACGCTTACTGTAGAACAGATTAAAATAATCAATAAATTGTGTCTGCTCATTGGTGTCTCCGGTAGGAGGCTTGACGGTGTAACCACTCATTCGACTGTAGGCACTGTCGGATAAGTTATAAAAACCTTGCGTAGAATAGCGATATCCTGCGACCTGGATATTGGTTCCTGTCTGGTAGAAGGATTTGCTGTAGACGGATTTAACCGATTGCCCACTGTGACGGGTGCCATCTGCAAGTGTCGTATTGGCCTGCGTGATATCGAAAGAAAAGGCACCAAAAAGTCCTAAATCTTTCCCAATACCAAGGTTGAAGGCCTGATAATCTTCTGCAATTTGCATTCCGCCATAAGGTGTCCAGTTTCCTTCCAGACCATGCATCAAGCTACCTTGTATGAACTTGGGAGAGCTTTGCAGGTTATTTCCACTACGATATTCCCCCATGGCAAGCGCATAACGCGTATATCCAGCACGTTGGAGAACCGGAACAGACGAATAAGGAACATATAATGTCTGAATACTGCCGTCTGCCTCTTTTATGGTTACTTGCAGATCACCACCATTGGCCGCAGAGTTGATATCATCAATAGTAAAAGGGCCGGGTGGAACAGTAGTCTGATAAACATCGTATCCGTTCTGTTTTACACTCACTTGTGCGGTTCCACGGGCAATACCATGAATCACCGGAGCGAAACCATGTTGGCTATCGGGCAACATCGCTTCTGTTGAATTTATTTTGAGGCCACGAAAGTTCACACTATCAAAAATATCGCCATCGGTATAACTATCACCTACCGTTAACCGTGAGCGTAAGGGAATAATGTCACGTTCAGCCGACGTATTGATATGCTGCCATTTATTGCTGTCAGATGAATTGCTACTCCCACTGTTATAACTCCACGTTGAGTTATCGCGCAGTCGCCAACTACCAATGTTGATGCCACTCTGTAAATTCAAATATGCATAGTTGGATTTTCCTGCATTATGGTTACTACGATTATTAATAGAATTACCATTAAAACTATAGTTTAGAAGCCCAGCATTTATTCCTTCTTCCCACAGATCAGGAGAAACATAGCCGCGAGCCATTCTGCCAACATAAATTTGCGGAACGGAGAGTGACAAATGTTGCTGACCAACATCAAACTCAGTTGATGCGTCGGCCAAACGATCCTGAAGTGGTGTGCATGCGCTGTTGTCCGGCACATGTTTTTCTGCCGAATGTTCTTTATTGTCTAATAACGCTGATTTTTTTATACCAAGACTGACAAGAAGATCTGTACTCAGGCATGGGATGAGTTCTGCATTATTATCATCTGCAATAAAAGTAATATCCCGACTAGTCATAAATTCATCGTTCAAATAAATGTCGACCCGATATGTACCAGGTGGTGCCTCGCGTCCCTTAGTAAAGGCGGATAAATCGACAGATTCAGCAAGATCATTGCTTAAAAACCGTGGATTAAAATAATACTCTGCGTCAACGGGAAATACCGCAGTTGCTAAGCCAAGGGCAATGGTAAGCCGTGCAAAGCGAGGCATTATTAACACCTGATGCATACGATATGCCTTAAATGCGGCACGAATGGCTGTCATTATTAATTCCGATTGAGTTTATTATTAATTAGGTCACTGGCTTACTGCATGGTTGCCTTAATACGCGGAGTTAATGCACCGTAATCATTGATCGTCTGAAAACTGATATCCCCGGTTGCAGCATGCGTGATATCCACCGATACTTCACCTTTTGGCGGCACCATGGTGTTTGGGAGATTGCTATTTCCTGCTTTCATATTTGTTACGGTAATGAAATAGGGCGTTGGATTAATAAGCGTGAGTTTGCTACCGCTGCGACGAAACCGAAGCATTGCAGGCGCTTCTTCAGGTGCCATTGCCAGGTTCGTGGGGCGATAAAACATTTTTATGCGGCTAATAATTGCCAGCTGTAATGTATTCTCATTCTTCTGGTCTTTTTCCATAGCAGGAATAGCTTTAACATTCACCCAGAACAGGCTTTCACGGTCGCCTGGTAACTGATGATTAGTAGCGTTGATTATCCGCAGCGTATTCTCTTTTTTACCTTGCATGGAAAAAAGCGGTGGGGTAATGACAAACTGGGTGTCTTTTTGGTCACCTGCATTTTCTATCCATGACTGAATGAGATAGACACTGGCAGGATCATTATTCGTGACAGGCAATAAAACCTGTTTCTGGTTTGCCGGATAAATTACCCGCGTCGCACCCAGTGCGACAGCTGCGTTGGCAACGGTGCTATGGCAAGCAAAGAGCAATAAAAGTAACACTGTCGCCATAAAGGAAATAGAGTAGGGGGTACGCGTAGTTTGCATCTGATGCATTCTCCATGTGTTAAGAGGATAAGCGGGAAAACCGTTACATCAGACAATCGATTAATGTTGTTAATACATTGGCGAGTCGCCGGGTTTCCAGACTTAATGCGTTTGTAATAAATGTTGGTTTTCTTTTAATATGAAAACCTTGCTAAAAAGTAAATATTTTTAATAACAGTAAGTTTAACTACTGTTGTTTATTGATTGTTTAGATATTATGTGATTTTTCATAGCGCTCCAAATACAAACCACTCCTCATTAATAATGAGATTCACATTGGTGAATTGCTCGGGTGTGCGTAGCCATGCCACACACACCCTGTTTCAATTTCAGATGACGTATAGCCACCTTAAGATTGAATTATAGATATTGAACTTTGAAGGTCGCATCAGCGTTTGCAGTACCAGCTACGGACTGCCCGAGAGCAATATAACGAGCCTGGAATGGCAGTATATTCGTGCCATCAATCAAGTCGGTTTTAGCACTAAAAGTGGCCCCATCAAGTATTAATACCTCACCCGTACGGTCCAAAATTTGAATACCGACATTTTGGGCAGAGCCTGCCGCTGAACTCTGCAGCGCTAACGTATCGTCATTACTGGTGACAGTAGTACCCAGGAATGCAACAGCTGCATTACTGGAAACATTGGTATCACAATCATTCAGCTTGATATTGAAGCCAACGGCGGAGCTGAGGTCACCCGCTTTAGCCAGGCGAGAAGAACGAACCTGACCCAGCTCAACCGTTTGGTTCATTGATTCTGAATCAATCGCACAAGCGGCATTTACCACTTCACCTTTAAAATGAATAACACCGCCATTAACAGTGGTCGTTACTGATTCATCACCCTCGGCTGCGCTTACCGCAGCAGACGACATCGCCAACACAGAAACGACAATCATACCAACATGTTTGAGTTTCATAATTCTCCAAAATTTATATTTAAGTAGCTGAATAAAGAGAGTTAACAATTAAGTCATTCTGTTATTGCTTAAAAACAAGAATCATTCTTGATTGGTTGTTGCCCTGAGAATATAGTTTCCAGGGTTATTACATTTCACGAAGAACGATAATATCTTTAAATCACAAGGACACCTAATCACAACAAGTTTATTGCTGCACTTGTTGAAGAGAGTATTTGCAAAAACATTTTATGTCGCTAAATAACATGACGATTTCATTATGCATGTTATTTATAAACCGTGACTAAACAGAATATTATTGCGAACAAGGGAAGTGTCAGGAAAGGTCAAGGGCTACTAATGGTTTATATGGCTACAAATCATTAGCTATAGTTAATGTTTGCCTGGTGTAACTAACACCGAATTGCTCTAAACAGATAAGTGCAGGGTTTATTAAAGCTGACCGACAGACTTTCTTAACCTGGTAATATCTCTCTTAGGTGACTCTCCAAACATCCGCGAATATTCCCGGCTGAAATGGGATAAGCTTATGTAACCGACAGCATAGGCTGCTGTGGTGACATCGTAATGTTCATTCAGCATCGTTCGCCTGACTTCATTGAGACGTAGCGAGGGGGTGTTTATTTGCACGCGGTTTGCCAGCCTGACTCTTCAACGCTGGGAAGATGCGGCAAACGGCAAATCTGCATACCAGCCAGCCTATATCCGGCATGCACAGGCCAATTATGAAAGAGGAGGGGCTTAAGTTCTGGAACCCTGAACGAATAACGACTACCGGAAAATCACTTCGTATCACTCAGATGCGATTTAACATAATATACATTATGCGCACCAATATAAACCAAGGAAGAATCCAGTCGTTGGCGGTCATGATTGTCATGCTCATTAACAATGACCAAACCCCATATCTCACTTACTACCGTATTCTCGGCTTAACCGTCCATGCAACCTCAACACATTGCTTTCAACTGCCGTCACCACGTTCTCCGGAAAATCTGTCGGTAATGAAGTCTTCACGTTATCCAGTGCTGCTGGAATCATTCTGGCAAAGTCACTCAGGATTTCATGCATCTGCACTTCCGGGAATCTCAGCACCTTTGCTGTCGCCAAAAAATGTCGCGGATAAATTTTATCGATTGCCGTTTTTTTGCCTTTGGATGCGTTAAGCCCCATTGCCAGTTTGAGATCGCTGATGTGTATTCCCGTACCGCCAAGGACCGGAAATGCTGAAATGATGTCGTAAAATGGCGTGAGTCGATAACTGCCGCCAGCCTGAATAAATACGGAGAAGTTTTTTGCATGACCGTCCGTTGCGCCAATCAACCACTGGAAGACCTGGAATTTCATAAAATCATAGCGATCTTTCAGCGCCTCGCTGGACCCCATCAAAAAAGCCATGATCCGCGCGATGCCTGGGCCTCCATCTGATTCATATTTCACCGATGAAGGTAAACCGAATGTCTGACACATATCCTCCTGTGGCAAGCGAAGTAAAACCGTTCGCTCAGCATTCCAACGCCTGTCAAAACGTTCGACCGCTAACGCGCGCACATTTCCCGCTTTAATGATTTCTGCGTCCGGAACATTCAACCCAAGTTCTTTCGCCAGCAGCAGACAGTAATACTCATTATCAACGCTTTGGCTGAGATCGAGCGTCGCATTGGGCTGCCTGATTTCGCCAATCGGTAATTTAATGATGTGCGTCGTCGGCGTTATTCCTTTCGGAATGCACCAGTCATTGCCTATTCTGAGCAGTGCTGTCTTCTCCTGTGCGCCAGCAACCGAGATGCGAAAGTCATTTTCTTCTCTAATCATGCCTAGCGGGATATCTGCTTTATAAGCCGTTAATACTTCTTCAAGTCTGGCTTCAGTAAGCTTTTCCCATGCCATTATCGGATGCGTTACGGTTTCGTCTTCGGGTATTAACGTCACGGCACCAACGCTGTCTCGCCCTATTTCTGACAATAAATCAAACGGTTGTCTGGATTTGGCATGATAACGTTTAACGATCCGGTCACGTACAATCGGGCTATCGGGTAACAGGTTATCGAAGAAGTTAAATACGGCATCAGAGGTGATATTCCCCCTCTGCAATGGCAGCGAAAGTGACAACGGTCTGGCATAACGGCTTGCTAACCACTCCGGTGCATACTTAAAGGTGTGCGCGCCGTTGGCTAACTTCGTTAACTCGCCTACCCGCTGGTTGTTCATCCAAGTGACAAGTTTAGGCATTACCACTCCAGATTTTGCTGTTCTGTTGATTCTGGCGAGGCATTTTTCGCGTCGCATAGCGTCATTGAGAGTTCAAGCGACTGTAAAATCTTAAAAAATGTCGTGAGCGTGGTATTGTCAGGGTTGTTTTCGAAATTGGAAATCGTCGCCTGCTTAATACCAATTTTTTTCGCCAGCTCGCTCTGCGTCCAGCCATTTTGCTGGCGAACCAGTTTCATTGCATTCGCCAATTGCGTTGGGCTATAGATCTTCTGAAAGCTCATCATGTCATACGTCCACAGCAAGTTTATCCGCTTAAGGGGATATTATAAGTTTTATCCTTTAGTGAGGATAAGTCAATCTGGAAACACATCTTATCCGCTCTACGGGATAAACGCTGCGATATCCGCGATCGCGGATAAAAAGGAGGATTTAAATAAGGCGTTGATGCGCCGTTTGAAGTCGGCAATATTAAGCCGCATGCCATCTCGACATGCGGCTTATACGGTTTACCAGCTATATTTCACTCCCAGCATGCCCTGAGTATCGCTATAGCCTTTATCACCTAGTTGCACACCGACATTCCCCCACAGGCTAAGGTTGTTATTTACTTTCGCCTCAACCCCGGTACGTACTTCACCGAGATTACGCGCACCTTCACGGCCTACGGTTTGACCATTCATCTTCACGGCGTAGACTTTGCTATTGTTGATCCAGTTCGCTTCAATGTAAGGCTGGAACTCACGCTGTTTACCATCGTCACGCTGGTGATGGCTGTTCAGGTAGGTTTTCACCCCAAGTCGCGTTTGCACATTTCCGTCGCCTTCCGTTTCAATGCGCGTTCCGTCTTTCCGGGTATGGTCGGAATCTTTCACACCCATCCAGGTGATTTGCGCCTGTGGCTGGACGTACCAGGTATTCAGCGTCCCTTCGCTGCCGCTAAATGTTCCCGCTTCAAAGGTATACCCACCCTCAACAGAGGCCGTCACACCGCGAGAATCATAGTCGTCAGCAGAACGGTTATCGGAACTGACGCTGTTATCAAACCAGTTATACAGCGCCCAGCTGTCAACATAAGCGCCGGTCTTATTCGCATCGTTCTGATACCAGGTCGCGTACAGCCCAGCGCTGTAACCGCTGATGCGCCCATCCGATTTATAACCCACACGATTACTCTGAGTATTACTGTGCTGATTGGCGTAGCCTGCCATCACGCCAAGATGCCAGCGATCCTGCGCGTTGCTACTCCACTGCGCCAAATCGCCGCCTAGCTGCAATACATAGCGGTTAGCCTGAGTATTTAGCTGACCGTCACCGGCCCTTGAACGTTCGTGCCCTCCGACATGACGCATCCACATACTGCTTGCCGACCCCTGAGAATGCAGTGAATCTGTATACTGCGGCTCACCCAGACGGTCGTGTAAACGATGGCTAAACAGCGAGTTGGCTGCGGCAATGTTGCTGATATAGCTTCCGGCCTCCGGGCGATAAACTGATGGGCCTTCCGGATCCACAACAGGGGGATTATTGATGGGATCGGGTGTATCCGCTGGCGTTACGCCGTCCCATTTACTGGTCAGATACCAGTTTTTCTCGTCATTCCCCTTCCCTTTAGCCAGCGTGTAGACGTAAGCCCCAGCTTCGACAGTTCCGGTGGTCAGCGCGAAGTTACCTGCAGAATTACCGCCAACCTCAATGAGTTCAATACCGTTGACCGTTTGTGCACCGACGCCGCCAATGTTATCAACCCGAACGCGAGTGTTCCCTTGGGTATCGCCTTTCACGTTCATCTTATCGGTGGGCGAATTATCGCCGCCCAGCGTCGCGTTGAACGTCATCAGGCCATTGTTTCCGGTATAGTTGCCGTTAACGGTCAGTACATTCCCCGGTTTCCCCCCTTCGCTATTCATTTGAACCGTGCCGCCATTCTCCAGGTTGCCGCCGATAGTGGTTTTAGCGACACGCAGTGCCCCCCCAGGCATAACGTTCATATCACCTGCAGTGGTGACATTTCCCGACATCACACCGCTGTTATGGATATTAATGTGTTGACTTGCCATATTAATGGCAGAGTCGGAACCGAAAGCAATTTCCCCCCCCACGATATCCGTCGTACCCTGATACGCCGCGGAATCGTTGTTAAGAGTCAGGATCCCGGTACCCAGTTTTGTCACATCACCGCTACCGCTGATACTGTGCGTCATCGCCCAGCTACGCTCAGTGGAGATGGTGAGCAGGCCATTATTGATAACGGAAGCATCACCCAGGTTTTTCTGCTCGTTGACGCTGAGCGCGCTGCCTGTATCAATGTTGAATTGCCCCACAAAGCGGCTATTATCGCCATCCAGCTCTACATCTGTCCTGGCGGTTGCGCTCACGATACCCTTCCCGCTTATGCTATTACGCAGTTCGCCAGTCACGTTTTTTAGCGTTAACAGACCGTCATTGGCAATATTTCCTCTGCCTAACCCCTGAGTATTATCGAGGCTGACTTCCGCATTTGGGGTAATGCTGGTTAACGCATTGTAGCGTGCATTAAGCCCCTCGATAGCCAGCGTTCCCCCTGTAACATTCAGGTTTCCGCCACCTGTCAGTTCACCCTGACTGATCCCACCTTTATTTACCGTCAGCGCCCCCTCTTTGAACAAAACAGTCGAACCCATCTGCCCGGTGAATGTCTCTACCGTCTGCGTCGATCCATTAAGATCGACGATGGCCGCGTTGCTGATGTTCAGTTCCCGGGTGTTGCCAAGTGCACCATCCGCATCGGTACGTAATGTCCCCATCTGAACGTAGGTTGCCCCCTGATAGTCGTTCTGACCGTTGGAAAGCGAAACCTGTCGCACCGTATTGATTGCCAGATCCCCTTCACCACCGATTTTTGCCGACATATCGGCCGTTGCGCCATAGGCTCCGCCATGTTCGGCTAACGTCAGCTTTTGCCCTCCATGGATGTTCAGCGCTTTCAGCCCATAGTTAACGTACAAACCATCACCTGGTGCGGTCGTGAGGCGGAATCCATAATCACCCTCGGCGACCACCGTTCCGTTTTGCGCAATGTGTAACGTTTTGTCCGCTTCCACCTCGTCGCCCTGTAAATCACGTAACGTTAATGAGCCACCCGACCCAATAACCGTTTGCGCCTTCACCAGTTGAACGCCGACATGGCTATCGTCGTGTTCCAGCAAATTGAGCGTCGTCAGAGGGTTATTCGCCATGGGATCATTCCACGGTTTAGGCACGTCGATAAGCACGTCGCCCGTCCCGTTTACCTGATAGTTACGGCCTTTCCAGGTGTAGTCACCCGCGCCGACAACCAGCGTATCGACGCTGATATATCCCTCTGCAAGCGTCGCAGCAGGAATATCCGTATCGAAAATGAGCGTACCGCCATTCATGGCCAGTCCACCAATGGATTGCTCTCCCACTTTTACCGATGTGGTATTTTCACTGTCAGACTGCAACATCGCGTGAGTAAGCGCAGCGGTGTTGTCGCGTTCCAGAGTGAAGGTACTGTCTTTCAGTTGGGCAACACCGGCGAATTCAGTCCCTGTTGCATGGGTAAAGCCAAACATCTTGTCGGAGGATGACAGCTGCACTCGCATCAAACCATCGCCTTTGAGCGCATTGGTCAGCGTGTAATCTCCTGCACTGTTCGTTGATGCGAGAATGTCGAGCGTACCGGGGCTTGCAATGGTGACTTCACTCGAACCCATGCCCGTTACCCCATCTGCCGTATGAGACGCAATGGTCAGGAGGCCGTCATTGACCAGCGTTTTACCGCTATAAGTATTCCCTGCATTGAACACCGTATGGCCTGCATCATGGATCACTTTTCCGTCTTTATCGTCACCTGTAATCAGCATATCGACCTGGTAGCCGGCATCACTGTTATTAGTATGATTAAAGACAAAAACACCTTCGCCAGAGCCAAACTCTACTTTCGTCGCGTTGGTGATAAATCCGGCATCTGCCGCCGCCTCACCGTGAGCTGCACCAATGTTTAGCGTTCCTACAGCAGGTTCAAAAACACCTAAGTAAACTTCTCCACCTTCGACATTCAGCGTGCCGCTATTCGTCAGGGTTAACGTACCCGTACCAGATGTCCCTACGTACATATTGAATGTTTCAAGAAGAGAGTTCTGCCCATCCACCCTCACGTCGCCCTTACTTTTGTCATTGAGAGCTATCTGTGTATCACGCGCTTTAACTATACCTCCGGTGGTAATATTCAGTTCACCCGTGCCTAATACACCGACCTGTAGCAATTGGGCGTTAGTAGAAGACGTCTTTAAATTCCAAAGACTATCCGTTGAAATATTAACTATCCCCTTACCGGAGGCATTTCCTCCGATAAATCCATAGCCCGTTGAATTAAGGGTGGCACCATTACTGACATTTACGATACCGCTACCAAAATTACCGACATTGATACCCACAGTATCGAACGATGATGTCGCATCCATCAGGTTCAGAGTGCCGATACCGCTTGCTTTATCGCCCAAAAAAGTAATATTTTGCGATACAAACTTACCGCCATCGCTAATATTGAGGTTTCCGACACCCGCAACACCAATGGTGGTATAGACATTCTTATTGACCTCCCACATCCCCCCCGTGGTGATGCTGACATTCCCGACGCCGGTTTCTCCATAACCGAGTGAGCTTCCTCCGTTGCTGACAACAAGCCCCTCATTACTGATATTCATTTCGCCGTGGCCGTCATAACCAAGATTAGTTCCGAGATTAGTGATAACGGAGTTCTTATCCTTAACAGTAATGTTGCCTGTGCCTGTTTCTTTCATCCCCGCAGTGATAATTCCCGAATCTACTTTACCTTCACGCGAGACATTAAGTTCACCGTCGCCAGCATCACCGATATAGATATAGCGGAAAGCTTCGCCTGTTCCGAGGAAATTCCAATGCCCTTTATCGGTCACGTTGATGACACCGTGGGAACCGTCCTGAACGCCCACCAATGAATATTCTTTGTTATTAATCAGTCCATTATTGGAAATATTGACTGTGCCATTTCCGAAATATCCATTATAGAGTCTGCGTACCGTGATGACAGAGTCTTGATCCTGCACATTCAGGGTTCCGAAACCGGTGGCATTGCCACCGATAATCGTGTTTTCAGCCGTAATCAGCCCACCCTCGCGAATAGTCGCTTCCCCCGCTCCTTGATTACCAATTTGAAATTCAATTGAGGAATCGTTATTTTTTATTAGCCACTCACCGCCCTTTTCAACGACAACTTGGCCATTACTGCCCGCCTGATAGCCTAAAATGGCGACTATTGAACTCGTGACGTAACCCTTATCCGTAATATTTAATGAGCCTGTGCCATAGCTCCCTATTTCGAATAATTCGGTCGTCAGAACAGAGTCCTCTCCCTCAACATTGACCGTCCCGACGCCTCCTGTCGAGGAACCTAGCCTTAAATATCCTCCATCAACGTGACCTTTCTGTTTAATATTCAGCGTCCCCGTTCCGGATTGACCCACATTTAAAGGCCTTGCATTATTTCCGCTATCATACAATCGCCAGGTGCCACCCAAAACATTAACGGTGCCCTTCGAGTTCTCATTACCACCAATGACGCTGGTAGTAATCGTGGTTAAGGAGGCATTACCGCCAGCCAAAATATTAAGCACTCCAGTGCCATACCAGCCAACCAGGTAGGCATCATAAGCAACATCAGTATCAATATTGGTAATCTGATCATTATCAACTTCCAGACTCGCACCAGACGCTGAACCGCTTAGTGCCAGCAAAACACCCAGCGTCAATCTACTGAATTTCGTTGTCAGTCCAGAGGATTTACGCAAATTAACCGTCGATTTTTTACCTACCCTGCGAGTTAATTCCGAGCAGACCTGAAATACCTGTAGGGTGCAATTCCATATCACGCGATAGATTCTATTCATATAAACGCTCCATATACAAACAATACAGCCACGAAAGAGATGAGTCGCCAGACATTAAAAATGAAACTTATTAAATTGTCAGAGGTCTGTATTGAGTGTTAGTTGGAGGTGGGAAGGTGTCAATTTGGCTAATTTGCTAATGCTTTCGAATTGATAGATTAAAAATTGCATAGTTCTTATTTTATTTAAAAATGAACTATGAGTTATTGTTGCTTAATAAGAAAACTGTTTCTTTCAATAAGAAAATTATCATCATCATATTTAACAAAGAATAGCACTAATTGCTAAAAATCGAAGTTTATTAAACCCCTTTTGCATCCATTAGTGTCTTTAGGAATATTCGTTATAAAATAAGGGTTATGCTTAATGCTTTAAGAAAAATAGCAATTTCCCCTTGAATATATTACTGGTGATGGAAGGATGAATCTGCAAGCTGGCATTTAACAAGCCAGTTCTAAAAGAAGGGAAATAAGAATAACTATACTCAAAAACTAACAGCCACGGTCATCATGATGTGGCTGTCAATGAAACTATAACCCAGGCGCTTTCCATAACGACGTCGTCAGTCCATGATCAACCAGCCCCAGCTGATCCTGATAAACTGCCTGCCACTTATCGCGTGAATCCTGATAAAGTTCATGCTTTTCCGGGTCTGGTGTGTGCGTCCGTTCCCAGCGAACCAGGCGTTCTCCGGTTTCTGCCATTGATGAAAAAATTCCGGCACCGACGCCAGCTGCAATGGCACATCCTAATGCAGTGGCTTCTTTGACCACCGGAATATTGACGGGTAATCCCGAGACATCAGCGAGAATTTGACTCCATAATTTCCCTTTTGAACCTCCGCCTGCAAAGACTAACGATGAAGGATGAATATTCGAGAAATCAGCAATTTGCTGCAAGTTACACGCTGATACAATCGCCGCATTTTCTTCCAGCGCACGGAACAATGTCGCTTTGTTACATTTATCCGGGTCAATGGACAAGTTAATAAAGGAAGGCGCAGCGTGATACCAGGTTTTAAAGCGCATTCTGTCGGAGAATATCGGCATTACGCCCCACGACCCAGGCGGCACCCGGCTGGCCATCTCTTCCAACAGCGTATAGGTGTCGATGCCTAGACGTTCGGCAATCAGTTTTTCTTCGGCACAGAAAGCATCGCGGAACCAGCGCATGGTGAGTCCGGTAAAAAAGCTTATAGATTCAGCTTGTACCATGCCAGGAATAACATGGGGATTAACGCGCACGTTCATTTCTGGATCGGTCACCGGCGCGGCTAAGTTTACAACTTGCTGCCAGAATGTGCCGCCAAGAACAGCGGTTTGTGCCGGACGCACAACGCCTAACCCCAGGCAACCAAGCTGCACGTCACCTCCTCCAACGACCACCGGAGTGCCCGCCTTCAGACCGCAGAGTTCCGCCGCTTGTGAACTCACCACACCCAGCAATGTGCCGGTTTCTTTGACAGGAGAAAGAATATCGGCACGCAGGCCAGCCATATCCAGCAATGCAGGTTTCCAGTCACGGGTGGTTAGATCAAGAAGTCCCGTGGTGCCAGCGTTAGAGGGATCCACCGCAAGTTCGCCGCTGAGCATATAGGCCAGCCAGTCGCTGATCATGGTGATGGTTGATGCCTGACGGTAAATATCGGAACGATGGTGCGCCAGCCAAAGTAATCTGGGGATGGCACTTAAAGCCAGTGTTTGTCCGGTCGCGCGATAAACTTCGTTTTCAAAGGTATTGTTGTGCAGTTCTTTAAGTTCGCTAACTTCGCGCGCCGCTCTGGCATCCACATTGGCGCAGGCCCAGATCGGTGTTCCTTCATTGTTATATAAAACAATGCCTTCACGCATCGAACATGCCGAAACGGCAGCGATATACTCCGGGGCTATGCCGGCGTTGTGCAACGCCTGGCGCATACACTCACACGCCAGTTGCCAGTTTTTGTTGAGATCAAATTCCATAGAACCAGGAACGTCCGGTACTGCCAGATGCCGCCACTCCGCCTGTCCCACTGCTATTTGATTGCCTTCCAGGTCGAATATCACAGCCCGAATACTTCCGGTGCCTGCATCCAGCGCCATCAGGTAGTACTTTGATTCTGAAGGGGTAAAGAGTCGAGCCATTAGATTATCCTCGGCTTATGCGTTCTGTCTGTTCCTCTATACGTTCTCCATCATTCCCGGTAATAAGGTCATGCAAATTTAACTACGTAAAATCGCCGCTGCTGTGTCCTGATCGGTAACCAGTGCGTTGATATAACCGCCTTTCATTGCAGCGGCAATTGCTTCGGCTTTATTTTCTCCCCCTGCCACGCCAACCCGGACGGGTATGGTCTTCAGCGCGCTTAAAGGTAAGCCAATCAGTTCGTTATGTATTTTGATATCCGTGACAACGTAACCTTTTGCATCAAAAAAGTAGCCTAAAATGTCGCCAACCGCCCCTTTTCGGCCAATCATTAACTGTTCGCCCTGGCTGATATAACCGGAGCGAATGATTGTCGCGTCGTCTTGTTGACTCACGGCCCCAATGCCGACAATCGCCACATCCGCTGCTTGCGCGGCTAACAGAACATCTTTGACGCAATTTTCATTTTTTAGCGTACGGGCAATGTCAGCGGAGGATGCCCGCAACGGGGCCGGAATAATATTCACACTGCACGCCGCGTTAAGCTGTCCGATACCCGTCATATAAGAACCGACGCCACCGGAGAGCGTGACCAGGCGAATTTGCTGTGACGAAATAAAACCACTTAAGCGTTGCAGCGTATTCATGGTTGCCTCGCCAAAACCAATCGCCAGCATCTGTTGTGGTTGAAGTAAACTCATCAACATATGCGCCGCGCCTATCCCTAGTCGCCCGCCGACATCAGCATCCGCAAGCCCTGGGATCACCCGGACATGTTGCAGCGAAAACTGACGACGTAATTGTGTTTCATATTCCAGACAGCCTTCAAAGCGAGAATTAATCTGTACGCGAATAATGCCGGATTGATGCCCTTTCTCCAGTAATCGCGACACTTTCAAACGGGTCAGGCCGAGACGATCGCTGATCTCACTCTGGGTCAGCCCGTCGTGATAGTAAAACCACGCGATCCGCGCGACCTGTTCTTCTTCACACATTCCCTGTTCTGAAATTGCCGAATCGTTGATTGTCATAATTCATTCTTCACTTTGAACATATTTAAATCTCTAATGCAATTGTTCAGTTCTTGCGCATTTATATCTGTGATGGCAACCACAGTTTGACTCTATGAGTATGAACAAACGCAACCGTGAAAATCAAAATAGCATAAATTGTGATCTATTCGTCGGAAATATGTGCAATGTCCACCTAAGGTTATGAACAAATTAAAAGCAGAAATACATTTGTTCAAAACTCACCTGCAAAACTGAACGGGGGAAATATGCAAACGAGTGATACCCGCGCGTTACCGCTACTTTGCGCCCGCTCGGTTTATAAACAGTATTCAGGGGTTAATGTCCTGAAAGGCATCGATTTTACGTTGCATCAGGGGGAGGTCCACGCCCTGCTCGGCGGCAATGGTGCCGGTAAATCGACGTTAATGAAGATTATTGCCGGTATTACCCCTGCTGATAGCGGTACGCTGGAGATTGGGGGCAATAATTACACCAGATTAACGCCAGTTCATGCTCATCAGTTGGGCATTTATCTCGTTCCCCAGGAACCGCTGCTTTTTCCAAGCCTGTCGATAAAAGAAAACATTCTGTTTGGGCTGGCAAAAAAACAACTCTCCATACAGAAAATGAATAACTTGCTGGCGGCGCTGGGCTGCCAGTTTGATCTGCATAGTCTGGCAGGATCGCTGGATGTTGCCGATCGCCAAATGGTGGAAATCCTCCGCGGCCTGATGCGCGACTCGCGGATTCTGATCCTCGATGAACCTACAGCCTCGCTTACCCCTGCCGAAACCGAACGCTTGTTTCGTCGCTTGCAAGAGCTGCTTGCTACTGGCGTGGGTATTGTTTTTATCTCGCATAAGCTGCCGGAAATTCGCCAGATTGCCGATCGAATTAGCGTGATGCGCGACGGAACCATCGCCTTAAGCGGCAAAACCAGCGAACTGTCTACCGACGACATTATTCAGGCCATCACGCCAGTGGTACGGGAAAAATCGCTCTCTGCCAGCCAAAAATTATGGCTGGAGTTACCTGGTAACCGCCCACAACATGCCGCCGGAACGCCGGTGCTGACACTGGAAAATCTGACTGGCGAAGGCTTCAGGAATGTCAGCCTGACGCTCAATGCCGGAGAAATTCTGGGCCTGGCTGGGCTGGTGGGAGCCGGACGCACAGAACTGGCCGAGACGCTCTATGGTCTGCGTACTTTGCGTGGCGGACGCATTATGCTGAATGGTAACGAGATCAATAAATTATCCACTGGAGAACGTTTACTGCGCGGTCTGGTTTATCTGCCGGAAGATCGCCAGTCATCCGGACTGAATCTCGATGCTTCGCTGGCCTGGAATGTCTGCGCCCTTACTCATAACCTTCGTGGATTCTGGGCGAAAACCGCGAAAGATAATGCCACCCTGGAACGTTATCGTCGGGCGCTGAATATTAAATTTAACCAACCGGAACAAGTTGCACGGACATTATCCGGTGGCAACCAGCAAAAAATCCTCATTGCCAAATGTCTGGAAGCTTCGCCGCAAGTATTGATTGTCGATGAGCCGACGCGCGGCGTGGATGTCTCGGCCCGTAATGATATCTACCAACTGTTGCGCAGCATCGCCGCACAAAATGTGGCTGTGCTGCTTATCTCCTCCGACCTGGAAGAGATCGAACTGATGGCAGATCGCGTGTATGTGATGCATCAGGGCGAAATTGCCCACTCTGCACTGACCGGGCGCGATATTAATGTCGAGACTATTATGCGCGTTGCCTTCGGCGATAGTCAGCGTCAGGAGGCGTCATGCTGAAGTTTATTCAGAACAACCGTGAAATCACGGCACTGCTGGCGGTGGTGCTGCTGTTTGTATTACCCGGTTTTCTCGACCGCCAGTATTTAAGTGTGCAAACGCTGACCATGGTTTATAGCAGCGCGCAAATCCTGATCCTGCTGGCAATGGGCGCGACGCTGGTAATGCTTACGCGCAATATTGATGTTTCAGTGGGTTCGATTACCGGAATGTGCGCGGTGCTGTTGGGGATGTTACTGAACGCAGGATATTCACTACCTGTTGCCTGTGTCGCGACTTTACTGCTTGGTTTGCTCGCGGGATTTTTCAACGGTGTCCTGGTCGCGTGGCTAAAGATCCCTGCCATTGTTGCCACCCTTGGCACGTTAGGGTTGTACAGAGGCATCATGTTGCTGTGGACTGGCGGCAAATGGATTGAAGGGTTACCCGCCGAACTGAAACAGCTCTCCGCACCGCTGCTGTTTGGCGTTTCCGCGATTGGTTGGTTGACGATAATTCTGGTGGCATTTATGGCCTGGCTGCTGGCAAAGACGGCGTTTGGACGCAGTTTTTATGCCACGGGCGATAATTTACAGGGCGCTCGTCAACTGGGCGTTCGTACTGAAGCCATTCGCATTGTGGCATTTTCGTTGAACGGCTGCATGGCGGCACTGGCGGGGATTGTGTTTGCTTCGCAGATTGGTTTTATCCCCAACCAGACCGGTACCGGGCTGGAGATGAAAGCAATTGCAGCCTGCGTGCTGGGCGGCATTAGTTTGCTCGGCGGTTCCGGTGCGATCATCGGTGCGGTACTCGGCGCATGGTTCCTGACGCAGATCGATAGCGTACTGGTGCTGTTGCGCATTCCGGCATGGTGGAACGATTTTATCGCGGGCCTCGTGCTGCTAGCGGTGCTGGTGTTTGATGGACGCCTGCGTTGTGCACTGGAACGTAATCTGCGGCGGCAAAAATATGCCCGCTTTATGACGCCACCGCCATCCGTTAAACCCGCTTCGTCAGGTAAAAAACGGGAGGCCGCATAATGCGTATTCGCTACGGTTGGGAACTGGCTCTTGCCGCACTGCTCGTTATTGAGATTGTCGCATTTGGTGCAATTAACCCGCGGATGTTAGATCTCAATATGTTGCTGTTCAGCACCAGTGACTTTATCTGCATTGGCATTGTCGCCCTACCGCTGACGATGGTGATTGTCAGTGGCGGGATCGATATTTCGTTTGGTTCGACCATCGGCCTCTGCGCCATTGCATTGGGCGTACTGTTTCAAAGTGGTGTGCCGATGCCGCTGGCGATACTCCTGACCTTACTGCTCGGCGCATTGTGCGGGCTGATCAACGCCGGATTAATTATCTATACCAAAGTTAACCCGCTGGTGATTACGCTTGGCACGCTGTATCTGTTTGCTGGAAGCGCTCTGCTGCTTTCCGGGATGGCCGGAGCGACGGGGTACGAAGGTATTGGTGGATTCCCGATGGCGTTTACAGATTTCGCTAACCTGGATGTGCTGGGACTCCCCGTTCCGCTGATTATCTTCCTGATATGTCTCCTCGTTTTCTGGCTCTGGCTGCATAAAACCCATGCCGGACGTAATGTGTTTTTGATTGGGCAAAGCCCGCGCGTGGCGCTTTATAGCGCGATTCCAGTTAACCGCACCTTATGTGCGCTCTATGCCATGACGGGGCTGGCGTCTGCGGTCGCCGCTGTGCTGCTGGTATCGTATTTTGGTTCAGCACGTTCCGATCTCGGTGCGTCGTTTCTGATGCCCGCCATCACCGCCGTGGTGCTTGGCGGTGCCAATATTTATGGTGGTTCCGGTTCCATTATCGGCACCGCCATTGCGGTTTTATTAGTGGGATATTTGCAACAAGGTTTGCAAATGGCAGGAGTGCCAAATCAGGTGTCCAGCGCCCTTTCCGGTGCGCTACTTATCGTCGTTGTCGTAGGTCGTTCCGTTAGCCTGCATCGCCAGCAAATTAAAGAGTGGCTGGCGCGTCGGGCCAATAACCCATTGCCATAAAGGATATCTTCATGACACTTCATCGCTTTAAGAAAATCGCCTTACTTAGCGCTCTTGGCATTGCCGCAATCTCTATGAATGTGCAGGCCGCAGAGCGTATTGCATTTATTCCCAAACTGGTTGGCGTGGGATTTTTTACCAGCGGTGGCAACGGCGCACAACAAGCGGGTAAAGAGCTGGGCGTTGATGTGACCTACGACGGGCCGACAGAACCCAGTGTTTCTGGTCAGGTACAGTTGATTAATAACTTCGTCAATCAAGGTTATAACGCCATTATCGTTTCTGCGGTTTCGCCTGATGGCTTGTGTCCGGCACTGAAACGCGCCATGCAACGTGGTGTGAGAGTGCTGACCTGGGACTCTGATACTAAACCGGAGTGCCGCTCTTACTACATTAATCAGGGAACGCCCGCCCAGTTGGGAGGTATGTTGGTGGATATGGCGGCGCGTCAGGTGAATAAAGACAAAGCCAAAGTCGCGTTTTTCTACTCAAGCCCCACCGTTACGGACCAAAACCAGTGGGTGAAAGAAGCGAAAGCGAAAATCGCCAAAGAGCATCCTGGCTGGGAAATTGTCACTACGCAGTTTGGCTATAACGATGCCACTAAATCATTACAAACCGCAGAAGGAATATTAAAAGCGTATAGCGATCTCGACGCCATTATCGCCCCCGACGCCAACGCCCTGCCCGCTGCCGCACAAGCCGCAGAAAACCTGAAAAATGACAAAGTTGCGATTGTCGGATTCAGTACGCCAAACGTGATGCGTCCATATGTGGAACGCGGCACGGTGAAAGAATTTGGCCTGTGGGATGTGGTTCAGCAAGGCAAAATTTCAGTGTATGTCGCGGATGCATTATTGAAAAAAGGATCAATGAAAACGGGCGACAAGCTGGATATCCAGGGCGTAGGTCAGGTGGAAGTCTCGCCAAACAGCGTTCAGGGCTATGACTACGAAGCGGATGGTAATGGCATCGTACTGTTACCGGAGCGCGTGATATTCAACAAAGAGAATATCGGCAAATACGATTTCTGATGTGCATTACTTAACCGGAGTAAGTTATGGCAGATTTAGACGATATTAAAGATGGTAAAGATTTTCGTACCGATCAACCGCAACAAAATATCCCTTTTATCCTGAAAGGTTGCGGTGCGCTGGATTGGGGAATGCAGTCACGCTTATCGCGGATATTTAATCCGAAAACGGGTAAAACCGTGATGCTGGCCTTTGACCATGGTTATTTTCAGGGGCCGACTACCGGACTTGAACGCATTGATATAAATATCGCCCCGCTGTTTGAACATGCCGATGTATTAATGTGTACGCGCGGCATTTTGCGCAGCGTAGTTCCCCCGGCGACCAATAAGCCGGTGGTACTGCGGGCGTCAGGTGCGAACTCTATTCTGGCGGAATTAAGTAATGAAGCCGTGGCGTTATCGATGGATGATGCCGTGCGCCTGAACAGTTGCGCGGTGGCGGCGCAGGTTTATATCGGCAGCGAATATGAACATCAGTCGATCAAAAATATTATTCAGCTGGTTGATGCCGGAATGAAAGTGGGAATGCCGACCATGGCCGTGACTGGCGTGGGCAAAGATATGGTGCGCGATCAGCGTTATTTCTCGCTCGCGACTCGAATCGCCGCTGAAATGGGGGCGCAAATTATCAAAACCTATTATGTCGAAAAAGGTTTTGAACGGATTGTTGCCGGATGTCCGGTACCCATTGTTATTGCTGGCGGTAAAAAATTACCGGAGCGCGAGGCGCTGGAAATGTGCTGGCAGGCTATCGATCAGGGCGCTTCTGGTGTGGATATGGGGCGTAATATTTTCCAGTCTGACCATCCGGTGGCGATGATGAAAGCCGTACAGGCGGTGGTTCACCATAACGAAACGGCTGATCGGGCATATGAACTCTATCTGAGTGAAAAACAGTAACTGCGGATCTAAGGAGAAGAATTATGCACGTCACACTGGTTGAAATTAACGTTCATGAAGACAAGGTTGACGAGTTTATCGAAGTTTTTCGCCAGAACCACCTGGGCTCTGTACAGGAAGAAGGCAATTTGCGCTTCGATGTCTTACAGGACCCGGAAGTGAATTCGCGCTTTTATATCTACGAAGCCTATAAAGATGAAGACGCAGTGGCGTTCCATAAAACCACGCCCCACTACAAAACCTGTGTCGCGAAACTGGAATCTTTAATGACCGGGCCGCGTAAAAAACGTCTGTTCAATGGTTTGATGCCGTGAGGCGAATTTATCAATTTTATCTACAATTGGGGTAACGCGCTGACGGGAGTAAAAAAATGTCTGACTGGAACCCCTCTTTATATTTGCACTTTTCCGCTGAACGATCGCGTCCGGCGGTGGAGCTGCTTGCCAGAGTGCCGCTGGAAAATGTCGAATATGTTGCCGATCTTGGCTGTGGCCCAGGTAACAGCACCGCCCTTCTACAACAACGTTGGCCTGCGGCCAGGATAACAGGCATCGACTCGTCTCCGGCGATGATTGCTGAAGCGCGCAGTGCTTTGCCAGACTGCCAGTTCGTGGAAGCAGACATCCGCAACTGGCAACCGGTACAGGCACTCGATCTGATTTTTGCTAATGCCTCACTGCAATGGCTGCCCGACCACTACGAATTGTTTCCTCATCTGGTTTCTTTACTTAATCCGCAGGGCGTGCTGGCAGTACAGATGCCAGATAACTGGCTGGAGCCGACCCATGTGCTCATGCGCGAAGTTGCCTGGGAACAAAACTACCCGGATCGCGGGCGTGAGCCGTTGGCTGGCGTTCATGCTTACTACGATATTTTGAGCGAAGCCGGATGTGAGGTCGATATCTGGCGAACCACCTACTATCACCAGATGCCGTCACACCAGGCGATTATCGATTGGGTGACTGCCACTGGATTACGTCCGTGGTTACAGGATCTGACCGAGAGCGAACAGCAGCTTTTTCTTAAGCGCTACCATCAGATGCTGGAAGAGCAGTATCCACTGCAAGAGAACGGACAGATACTGCTGGCATTTCCGCGTCTTTTTATTGTTGCCCGGCGTATGGAGTAAATATCACGTCAGCTGGTAATGACGATCGGGAAGAATTTTTGCTGGAATTTCGGCTTCATCGTTCATCTGTAACAGGTCAATTTCAATAGCGTTGCAGATGGCATCCAGTGGTAAATCATTGTTTTCAGTACCGAACGGATCTTCCAGTTCTTCCGCCAGACAATCCAGCGAAATAAAAGTGTAGGAAATCAGCACAGAGATAAAAGGCGTCATGTAATGCAGGTCCACGACCAGCGCGAACGGCAGCATGATACAAAACAGATAAACGGTACGATGCAAAATCAGGGTGTAGGCAAAGGGAATTGGCGTATAGGCAATGCGCTCGCATCCTGCCAGGACCGCTGAAATATCATTAAGCCGATCGTTGAGGCTAATAAACAGGATATCTGAAAGCTGTCCATTGCGGCGCTGAACCGCCAACCATTCTCCCATTATTAACAAGATACGGTTAGCTGGAGAGTTCGAAGCCAGTACAGGCTGAAGATCTTCAGTCTTGAGATAATGAGCCAGCACTTCCGCCTGTGGCTGTTTGCGTAATGTCATGCGTAAACAGTGGGCGAAGGCGATTTGCAACCGGGCAAACTCCCTTACACTTGCCGAATCCGGCAATGTCGTTTTTACCTCGCGCAGTAACGACCGTGAGGCAATCATCAACTGCCCCCAAAGTTTTCGCGCTTCAACGTAACGGGCGTACCCGGCATTATTACGAAAACCAAGAAAAATGGCGATGGCGACACCGAGAATGCTGAACGGTGCGAGGGTGAATTTGATGCCCAGATGCGTGTACCAGGGCAGCATGAAAATAACAGCGATAGAAAAGAGAAAATTGAGTAGTAAGCGCGATGATATCTTGGATAATACTGAGCCGTGCCAGACAAAAATACGGCGCAGCCAGTGTTGTTGTGGACGAACAATCATGGTTATCTTCAGGCGTGAAAAAGTCGCCCTATTAAACGTGATTACGATCACATTCTCAAGACGCTACTTACAAATTACCTACAAGCTTACAACATTAACAGGCGCTGCATGTGGCATCTGTTAATGATAAAGGCACATAGGATGTTGTAACTAATATAGTGAAATAAGAAACCCGGTCGAAACCGGGTTCAGAAGTAACGGTGTTATTAGCACAACGGACGTACAGCTTCGCGCATCCCTTTTTCGAGAATCGCATCCAGGTCATTAGCAACCTGCTCGACCAGACCAGGCACTTGCGTCAGGTCCTGCTCCCAGTGGTCTTTTTCTGCCAAAACAATCGCTACCAGTTCCTGGGTGCCGATAACACGGTCACGATGCTGGCTCCAGAGTTGCTGATAACGTTCCAGCCAGTGTGCATCGTCCTGTACCGGATATGTTTCTCCGTTACGCTCACCGCGATAGAAGGCAATCAATGCCGCTAATGCGAAAGTAAGGCGCGCCGGAAGTGTGCCTTTTGCCTTCTGCCCTGCCAGCAGCTGCGGCAGGATGCGAGTGCGGAACTTGGTCATACCGTTGAGCGCGATAGACAGCAGCTGATGCTTAATGTACGGGTTACGGAAACGCCCGGTGACTGCACTGGCGAAAGATTCCAGTTCATCACGAGGCAAATCCAGTACCGGAATAATTTCTTCGTAGATAGCTTTTTCAACGAATGCGCAAATTTCAGCATCGTTCATCGCTTCACCTACGGTATCCAGCCCTGCCTGGAACGCCACCGGCACCAGCGCGGTGTGCGCACCGTTGAGGATTGCCACTTTGCGTTCTTTGTACGGTTTAATATCGTCAACAATCAGCACGTTGAGCGGATATTTGTCCAGACGCAGTTCAGTCGCTAAGGATTTCGGTCCCTGAATCACAAACAGGTAAAAGTGTTCAGCGGTGTCGAGAAAACCATCGTGATAACCCAGTTCTTCTTCCAGTTTAGCCACTTCATCGCGCGGATAACCGGTAACGATACGGTCCACCAGCGTAGAACAGAAGCTGTTAGCCTGATCCAGCCATTGAATAAATGCTTCTGGCAGTGCCCACTCTTGCGCATAGCGCAGCACCAGTTCACGCAACGCGTCGCCATTGTAGTCAATCAACTCACACGGAATGATGATCCAACCTTTATCCAGCGCACCGTTGAAATGGCTAAAGCGTTCGAACAGCAGACGGGTCAGTTTTGCCGGATAGCTTACCGCTGGCGCGTCATCGAATTTATCGCCCGCATGGTAGCTGATACCCGCTTCGGTGGTGTTAGAGAAAACAAAGCGCATTTCCGGGTTGTGCGCCAGTTTCAGGAATTCATCGTATTCACTGTAGACGCTGATTTCACGATTAACCGAGCGAATCAGACGCGCGTCGCTGACCGCTTCCCCCTTCTCATTCAGGCCACGGATAATGGTGGTGTACAGACCATCCTGCGTGCTCAGTGACGGCGGGAATGAAGTTTCAATCGGACGAACAACGACCACACCAGAATTCAGATCGGTGTGCTCATTCAGGAGATCGATTTGCCAGTCAACAAAGGCGCGCAGGAAGTTACCTTCACCAAACTGAATGATACGTTCTGGATACTGTGCACCGGGAAAATCGCGACGATTTAGTGTTTTCACAATGGGTTCCCTTCTGATTAGTCATACAACCTGTTTGAATTGGTACGACAGGTTAGCAAACTTTAATACGCCGAACCCCTGTTTTGATCAACTCCTGATGATTAATGAGCAGTTTTATGAGAAAAGTGTGGCGCGGATCATGGTTTAATCGAGGAAATACGCCTTTTCCTGGATCATAAAGTGGTAGAACACATTGCATTCAAATCGCGCGGAATGAATAAAGATGTCAGACAACTTCCTCACCGTAACGCATAGTGCTGGTACGGTTGCGCCCATCTTTCTTCGAGCGATACAGACACGTATCGGCTTCGACCATCAATTTATTAAAGTCATCGGTCAGCGTTCGGTACGATGCGCGACCGCTACCGACGCCAATACTTACCGTGAGATAAAGCGTTTTTTGTTGCCAGGTGAATGGTTGCAGTTCAACGCCTTTACGGATTTTTTCCGCCATTAGCAGACCATCGACAGGATTCACCGACGGCACTGCAACAGCAAATTCTTCGCCGCCCATTCGCGCCACCAGCCCCTTATCACCGACAATCTTCTGAATATGCCGGGCAAACACGCTTAACACTTTATCGCCACATTCATGTCCATAGTTATCGTTAATGCTTTTGAAATAGTCGATATCAAGCAGCATGACAGTCAGATGTTGTGTCTGTTTCAGCGATGGACTTTTCAGCGCCTCATAAAGACCGGACCGTGAGTAAACCTGAGTCAGAAAATCAAAGTCGGCTCGCAGCGCAACTTGCTTCATTAGCGAATTGATCGCTGCCACGCTAAAAGAAACCATAATTGGGCATATCGCCATCGTGGCAATACCGAGACGTGCGGAGAACATTTGCGGAATGGAGAACGGCGAACCGACCGAGATATCAATCACCGAATTTGCCACCAGTACGATTTCCACCGCACCGGTGACAAAGGTCAACAGACATGTTACCTGCGGCGTATAGCGCACTGCACACCAGATTAATGCAGGCAGCGGGAACGCCAGACTCCCCGCTCCGCCAATGACTACCGAGGCAATAACCGACACAATAAGCGCGATGGCGGGCATCATCTGTTCTGCTTTAAAGCGCGGCAGCACTCCAGGAATAGCCAACGTCAGCATACAAGGCACGATCAACACGCCCGTTGAGAATTGCTCACTGAACCAGTCCGCAAGCAAAGGCCAGAAATCCAGACTATCAATACTGACCGAACCAATCGCCCCGACAATAGCGCATAATAATGCGGCAATCAGACAGTAATTAAATAGCCGTAAGGCACTTACTGGCTCATACTTATTTTTCCCCAAACGCTTATCCCGCACGACCAGTAAGGCGACGGTAACAATAAACATCATATTGGAGAAATTGATAGCCAGTGAAACCAGTCCCCATTCGGTGGTTATGGCATCATAAACCAGCATCGCCACATAACTGATCGCATAGTAATGCAGTCGATTAAGCCAGACATAGCGGGCAAACACCCCCGCCATTACGCCATTCAGCGGCCAGAAAAGAGAAAGTTCGTGAACCAGTCGTAACTCTGCACCAATAAAATAGAACAGCGTGGTTAGCGCAAAAATAGCGATGCTATTACGTAGCAGATGACCTTCCTGGAACACACGGAAAGTTGAAATGGGGTGTACATGCATTAATTATCTGTCCATACAATTGCGGGTGGCAATTATCTCAACGTAATAAGTAAATTCTCATAAAGGATAGCATGTTCGCTGACAGCGGCGGCAAATAAAGGTACCCTGGGAATGCTATTTTATCGTTTTCCGCAATTCTCATGGCTGATTCATCTGTATAACCAGCCAGTGATAGATTACCGCCACGATATAACGTTGTTGTTGCTCGCTTAACGAAACACCCTGCGGAATGTTATGCCACTTAGCCAGACAACCGCGACAACAGGTTGCAGTGGCGTGCTGAGCGATAAACACCGGATGCCCGCGCATGGGGGTTTGCTTACCGTCATTAGCCGGTAATGCCGGAGCAAGACGTTTAGCGACAAAATCTGCTGCATGTTGTTCAATGACTGGCGCACCTTTCTCCAGACAATACTGACGCTCTTTCATGCCCAAACGAAAGCGAGAGCGAAATTTTGAACGGGATAAACGCGCGAAGAGAGGATCGAGAGACTGCATTAATAAACCGAACGCCCTAACTGTTTCGTTAATTGTTCAAGGACGGCAATGCCCGCAAGCGAGTTACCAGCATCATCCAGTTCCGGACTCCAGACTGCGATGGCCATTTCATGCGGAACAATCGCCACAATACCGCCACCAACGCCAGATTTCGCCGGTAGTCCCACCCGCCAGGCAAACTCCCCCGCGTTCTGGTACATACCACTGGTCGCCATCAGCGCGTTAATTTGCCGTGCCTGCATTGGCGTCACCACAGGTTCATCAATATGAATAGCTTTCCCCTGATTAGCCAGAAAGACAAACGTCCGGGCCAGCTCTACACAGCTCATTTTCAGAGCGCAGTAATGAAAGTAGTTTTGCAGAACGGTTGTCACGTCATGATGGAAATTGCCAAACGACTTCATCAGCCAGGCGATAGCCGCATTTCGCGCGGAATGTTCAAATTCGGAACGCGCTACCACCGTATCGTATGAAATATCAGACACACCGCTTAAGCCGCGCACGACTTCCAGCATACGTTGCCGTGGTGCGCTTAATCGCCCTTGCAACATATCGCAGACCACCAGCGCACCAGCATTAATAAACGGATTACGCGGAATACCCTGCTCCATTTCCAGTTGCACTAAAGAATTGAACGGTGATCCAGACGGATCTTTGCCGACGCGTTGCCAGATTTCCTCTTCGGAGTAATGACGCATGGCGACAACGAGACTCAGCACTTTGGAAATAGACTGAATGGAAAAACGTTCTTGCGCGTCTCCGGCCTGAAAAAGCTGTCCGTCAACGGTACAGATAGCAATGCCCAATCGGGAACCGTCTACTGTAGCCAGCGCCGGAATATAATCCGCGACTTTACCCTGACCAATGAGCGGCCGCACTTGCCGCAAGATGTTTTCTAAAATTGCATTATCCATGGCGACTGCCACTTTCTACTCCTGGACCGCAGGTCTGAAAAGACCTGCGAGTATATCAGAGCTGAATATGTCGCGTCAGATCCGGTCTTTCCACACCGTCTGGATATTACAGAATTCGTGTAAGCCGAAATGGGAAAGCTCACGACCAAAGCCACTCTTTTTCACGCCACCAAAGGCCACTCGCGCGTCGCTGGCACAATAACCATTGATAAACACTCCACCGCATTCCAGACGTGCCGCCATCTGTCTGGCCTGTGTTTCGTCGGTGGTAAAAATGGTCGCTGAAAGGCCGAACTCACTATCATTAGCCAGTTCCAGCGCATGTTCTGCATCTTTCGCAACGGTGATTGCCGCAACAGGGCCAAACATTTCTTCCCGAAACGCGGTCATTTCTGGGGTAACATTCGCCAGAACCGTTGGCGGATAGTAGTTACCTGCCCCAGCCATCTTTTCCCCGCCCAGTAACAAACGCGCACCCTGCGCCAGGGTTTTCTCCACCTGATGATGCAGCTCATCACGTAAATCAAAACGAGCCATTGGTCCGAGAGCGTTCTCTTCATCACGGGGATCGCCCATTTTCAAGGCTGCCGCAGCTGCCACAAAACGTTCGGTAAATGCAGAAGCAATTCCCTCTTCGATAATAAAGCGTTTTGCCGCTGCACAAACCTGTCCGGTATTCTGATAACGTCCGGCTACCGCCGCTTTAACCGCCAGTTCCAGATCGGCATCGTTAAGCACAATAAATGGATCCGAACCGCCCAGTTCCAGTACGCATTTTTTCAGTGCCGCTCCAGCCTGTGCGCCAATAGCCGCTCCAGCACGAACACTTCCGGTCACCGTGATAGCAGCAATGCGCGAGTCTTTAATCATCTGACTGACACCGTCGTTGTCGGCATTCAGCCAGCCATATACGCCTTGTGGGATACCCGCATCTTTAAACACCTGGGCAATGAGCTGTGCACAGCCCATCACATTCGGCGCATGTTTAAGTAAGTAGCCGTTACCTGCAAGAATGATGGGAACAGCGCCACGCATCACCTGCCATAACGGAAAATTCCACGGCATAATCGCCAGAATCGTCCCCAACGGTCGATACTCAATAACCGCCTGCTGATTTTCCACCAGCGTAGGTTCCGCCTTCAGCATTGCCGGACCATGTTCTGCATACCAGTCACACAAATTCGCCGATTTCGCCACTTCAGCGCGCGCCTGATTGATTGGTTTGCCCATTTCACGGGTGATCATTTGCGCCATTTCTTCGCTACGGGCGCGCAGAGCCTTACCGATACCACGCAGTTTTTCAGCACGATAATCTATATTTGTCTCGCGCCAGTCGCGAAAGCCTGCTGCCGCCAGCTGAAGTGCGTTTTCGATATCGTTAGCGCCAGCCCACGGCAGCACAGAAAGTTGTTCACCCGTGGCAGGATTTATTGAAATTGCATGAGTTGCCGGAGTAATGGTCATCGGGGTATCTCCTTTATGAGTCATGGTATGAAGATACGCAGATTTACTCTTGCTTTAAAATGAATAATATTAAGCCACTTATTCACGAATCGAGAATGTTATGGATCTGACCCAACTGGAGATGTTCAACGCGGTTGCCGAAGCTGGCAGCATTACCCAGGCTGCAGCAAAAGTGCATCGCGTACCGTCGAATCTCACTACCCGTCTACGCCAGCTGGAAACAGAACTGGGGGTAGATCTGTTTATTCGCGAGAATCAGCGTTTACGTCTCTCTCCTGCCGGGCATAACTTTTTACGCTATAGCCAACAAATTCTCGCGTTAGTGGGTGAAGCGCGGAGCGTTGTCGCTGGCGATGAGCCGCAAGGTTTATTTTCTCTGGGTTCGCTGGAAAGCACCGCAGCAGTTCGCATTCCGGCCACGCTGGCGGAATTCAACCGTCGTTATCCCAAAATTCAGTTTTCACTTTCCACCGGCCCTTCCGGCACTATGCTGGAAGGTGTGCTGGAGGGAAAACTTAATGCGGCGTTTATTGATGGACCCATTAACCATACTGCCATTGACGGGATACCGGTATACCGCGAGGAGCTGATGATCGTCACGCCACAAGGTCATGCGCCAGTAATCCGTGCCAGTCAGGTTAATGGCAGTAACATTTATGCCTTCCGCGCCAATTGTTCGTATCGTCGCCACTTCGAGAGCTGGTTTCATGCTGACGGTGCCGCTCCGGGAACTATCCATGAGATGGAGTCTTATCACGGAATGTTGGCCTGTGTAGTCGCAGGAGCAGGCATTGCGCTTATTCCGCGCTCTATGCTGGAAAGTATGCCGGGGCATCACCAGGTTGAAGCGTGGCCGTTAGCTGAGCAATGGCGTTGGTTAACAACCTGGCTGGTCTGGCGTCGTGGTGCGAAAACACGTCCGCTCGAGGCATTTATTCAACTGCTGGATGTGCCTGACTCGGCAAGACAGGGATATCAATGAGCTATTTTTGATAGTTCTTGCGGTTAATATGCTCTATATAGTGATGTTCCGATGACTTATTGACTATATGGGGCAAATATGGTTACGCCAGTAAGCATCAGCAATTACATATCTCTTCCTGAAGATTTTCCCGTACGTAATATTGCACCTCAGGTAAAAGAAGTTTTAAAGGATTTTATTGATGCACTTAGTACAATAATATGTGATGAAGAGTGGCGCACGTCTTTAAACATCAACTCAGTCACAAAAAAGATATTTAATAACCTTGACAACTTATCATATATTCAGAGGACTTCTTTTCGGGGTAACGACACGCTATACAATGAAAAGGTTCAGTTTAAACTCACTTATCCCGCCAGGAATGGAAGACACAAAGAAAATATTGAATTTCAGGTAGTAATAAATTTAACCTCTATTTATTTAGATAATTTTCGCCATGATGGAGAAATTAATATTTTTTGCGCTCCCAACCCAAAGCCTGTCACTATGGGGCGCGTATTTCAGACCGGCGTCGAGCGTGTACTCTTTCTGTTTCTGAATGATTTTATTGAACAATTTCCAATGATCAACCCTGGTGTTCCCATCAAAAGAGCGCATACACCACATATTGAACCCCTGCCTCCGGATCACCATACCGCTGCAGATTACTTACGCCAGTTTGATTTGCTTGTCCTGAATTTTATCTCTCGCGGTAATTTTGTCATACTCCCCCGATTATGGAATAACTCTGAGGTTCACAGATGGTTCGTCAATAAAGATCCTAACTTGATCACCGCCATTCTCGACATAACGGACAGCGAATTAAAAGAGGATTTATTGCAAAGCCTGATGGATTCATTAGGTTCTAACAAACATGTACTACCCGAAGTCTGCATCTGCTTTTTATCCCTTTTAGCAGAACAAGAATCTCCTCATTTTCAGAACTTGTTTTTATTTTTCGCCAATATGTTATTGCACTATCACCAATTTATGAATCCCAATGAAAGTGATTTGAATGACGTGTTGATGCCAGCATCATTAAGTGATGATAAAATTATCAAACATATGGCGCGCAGGACCCTCAAACTGTTTGTAAAAAATGAAACACCGCCAAAAGTTACTCACGAAGACCTGGTGAAAAACAGGCCTCGCTCCCCTGTCAGACCACCTATACCCGCAACCTCCAAAACGCCAGACCTCCCTGAACGTCATTAAACCGTGATGTTACCGACTCTCTGACGCGGAACAGAATCAGCGTCAGAGAAACGGAAAACGCGATCCAGATCACAAATGCATTGTATTCACATCATTAACCGTTTTAAGATCATTTCATCACTTTTTCGCAACTCACCCGATAATCTGTTATGACAACAAACACTGTTTCCCGCAAAGTGGCGTGGCTACGGGTCGTTACGCTGGCAGTCGCCGCCTTCATCTTCAACACCACCGAATTTGTCCCTGTTGGCCTGCTCTCTGACATTGCGCAAAGTTTTCACATGCAAACCGCTCAGGTCGGCATTATGTTGACCATTTACGCATGGGTAGTAGCGCTAATGTCATTGCCTTTTATGTTAATGACCAGTCAGGTTGAACGGCGCAAATTACTGATCTGCCTGTTTGTGGTGTTTATTGCCAGCCACGTACTGTCGTTTTTATCGTGGAGCTTTACCGTTCTGGTGATCAGTCGCATTGGTGTGGCTTTTGCACATGCGATTTTCTGGTCGATTACGGCGTCTCTGGCGATCCGTATGGCTCCGGCCGGGAAGCGAGCACAGGCATTGAGTTTAATTGCCACCGGTACAGCACTGGCGATGGTCTTAGGTTTACCTCTCGGGCGCATTGTGGGCCAGTATTTCGGTTGGCGAATGACCTTCTTCGCGATTGGTATTGGGGCGCTTATCACCCTTTTGTGCCTGATTAAGTTACTTCCCTTACTGCCCAGTGAGCATTCCGGTTCACTGAAAAGCCTCCCGCTATTGTTCCGCCGCCCGGCATTGATGAGCATTTATTTGTTAACTGTGGTGGTTGTCACCGCCCATTACACGGCATACAGCTATATCGAGCCTTTTGTACAAAACATTGCGGGATTCAGCGCCAACTTTGCCACGGCATTACTGTTATTACTCGGTGGTGCGGGCATTATTGGCAGCGTGATTTTCGGTAAACTGGGTAATCAGTATGCGTCTGCGTTGGTGAGTACGGCGATTGCGCTGTTGCTGGTGTGCCTGGCATTGCTGTTACCTGCGGCGAACAGTGAAATACACCTCGGGGTGCTGAGTATTTTCTGGGGGATCGCGATGATGATCATCGGGCTTGGTATGCAGGTTAAAGTGCTGGCGCTGGCACCAGATGCTACCGACGTCGCGATGGCGCTATTCTCCGGCATATTTAATATTGGAATCGGGGCGGGTGCGTTGGTAGGTAATCAGGTGAGTTTGCACTGGTCAATGTCGATGATTGGTTATGTGGGCGCGGTGCCTGCTTTTGCCGCGTTAATTTGGTCAATCATTATATTTCGCCGCTGGCCAGTGACACTCGAAGAACAGACGCAATAGTTGAAAGGCCCATTCGGGCCTTTTTTAATGGTACGTTTTAATGATTTCCAGGATGCCGTTAATAATAAACTGCACACCCATACATACCAGCAGGAATCCCATCAGACGGGAGATCGCTTCAATGCCACCCTTGCCCACCAGCCGCATAATTGCGCCGGAGCTGCGTAGGCTTCCCCACAAAATAACCGCCACCAGGAAAAAGATCAGCGGCGGCGCAACCATCAGTACCCAATCAGCGAAGGTTGAACTCTGACGCACTGTGGACGCCGAGCTAATAATCATCGCTATGGTTCCCGGACCGGCAGTACTTGGCATTGCCAGCGGCACAAAGGCAATATTGGCACTGGGTTCATCTTCCAGCTCTTCCGACTTGCTTTTCGCCTCCGGTGAATCAATCGCTTTCTGTTGCGGAAAGAGCATCCGAAAACCGATAAACGCGACGATTAAGCCGCCTGCAATTCGCAGACCGGGAATCGAAATGCCAAATGTATCCATCACCAGTTGCCCGGCGTAATACGCCACCATCATGATGGCAAATACGTACACCGAGGCCATCAACGACTGACGATTACGTTCAGCACTGTTCATGTTGCCTGCCAGACCAAGAAATAGCGCGACAGTTGTTAATGGGTTAGCTAACGGCAGCAACACCACCAGCCCCAGGCCAATTGCTTTAAACAAATCTAACATTGGTGGTTGTTATCCTGTGTATCTGGGTTATCAGCGAAAAGTATAAGGGGTAAACAAGGATAAAGTGTCACTCTTTAGCTAACCTTGCATCGCATTGACCAAAACTTGAACCGATTTAGCAAAACGTGGCATCGGTCAATTCATTCATTTGACTTATACTTGCCTGGGCAATATTATCCTCTGCAACTAATTACTTGCCAGGGCAACTAATGTGAAAAGTACCAGCGATCTGTTCAATGAAATTATTCCATTGGGTCGCTTAATCCATATGGTTAATCAGAAGAAAGATCGTCTGCTTAACGAGTATCTGTCTCCGCTGGATATTACCGCGGCACAGTTTAAGGTGCTCTGCTCTATCCGCTGCGCGGCGTGTATTACTCCGGTTGAACTGAAAAAAGTGTTGTCGGTCGACCTGGGAGCACTGACCCGTATGCTGGATCGCCTGGTCTGTAAAGGCTGGGTGGAAAGGTTGCCGAACCCGAATGATAAGCGCGGCGTACTGGTAAAACTTACCACCAGCGGCGCGGCAATATGTGAACAATGCCATCAATTAGTTGGCCAGGACCTGCATCAAGAATTAACAAAAAACCTGACGGCGGACGAAGTGGCAACACTTGAGCATTTGCTTAAGAAAGTCCTGCCGTAAACAAAAAATGAGGTATGACGATGTCCAGACGCAATACTGACGCTATTACCATTCATAGCATTTTGGACTGGATCGAGGACAACCTGGAATCGCCACTGTCACTGGAGAAAGTGTCAGAGCGTTCGGGTTACTCCAAATGGCACCTGCAACGGATGTTTAAAAAAGAAACCGGTCATTCATTAGGCCAATACATCCGCAGCCGTAAGATGACGGAAATCGCGCAAAAGCTGAAGGAAAGTAACGAGCCAATACTCTATCTGGCAGAACGATATGGCTTCGAGTCGCAACAAACTCTGACCCGAACCTTCAAAAATTACTTTGATGTTCCGCCGCATAAATACCGGATGACCAATATGCAGGGCGAATCGCGCTTTTTACATCCATTAAATCATTACAACAGCTAGTTGAAAACGTGACAACGTCACTGAGGCAATCATGAAACCACTTTTATCCGCAATAGCAGCTGCGCTTATTCTCTTTTCCGCGCAGGGCGTTGCGGAACAAACCACGCAGCCAGTTGTTACTTCTTGTGCCAATGTCGTGGTTGTTCCCCCATCGCAGGAACAACCACCGTTTGATTTAAATCACATGGGTACTGGCAGTGATAAGTCGGATGCGCTCGGCGTGCCCTATTATAATCAACACGCTATGTAGTTATTGTCAGGCTCTGATCACAGAGCCTGACATCTCCGTAATATCTTTTTGAAGTCTCAAATATTTTCGCCATTGTTGGCGATGAGATCCCGATACCAGTAAAACGACGCTTTACGTATCCTTTCCAGCGTTCCCTTCCCTTCGTTGTCTTTATCGACATAAATCATTCCGTAGCGCTTTTTCATTTCCCCTGTTCCGGCAGAAACCAGGTCAATGCAGCCCCACGGTGTGTAGCCAATTAAGTCAACACCATCTTCAACAACGGCTTTTTTCATTTCCCGAATATGGGAAGCAAAGTAATCAATGCGATAGTGATCGTTCACCGTGCCGTCAGCTTGTCTCTGGTCAGCCGCACCAAATCCATTTTCGACAATAAACAGCGGCAACTGGAAATGATCCCAGAACCAGTTGAGTGAATAACGTAGCCCTGCCGGATCAATTTGCCATCCCCATTCGGATGTATCGATATAAGGGTTGCTGACCAAATCTCGTGGTTCAACATAATCCAGTTGCGGGTTATCGGGCGAAAATTGTGTCGTAAAAGACATGTAGTAGCTAAAACCGATAAAGTCGACACAACCTCTGGCAAGAATCGCGTTATCTTCTGGTGTGATATCGAGGTTGAATCCTTTCCTGGCAAAGTAATTCAGCATATGTTGCGGATAATATCCACGAGCATGAACATCAGTAAACCAGTAACGACGATGCATTGCTTTCGTGGCCATCATCATATCGTTGGGTGCACACGTCAGAGGATAGATCGGGCACATGGCGATCATACAGCCAATGTTAAATTCAGGATTGATCGATTTTCCAGTCTGTACCGCCAGGGCACTGGCAACTAACTCGTAATGTACCGCCTGGTACATTATTTGTTCGCGCTCATTGATATCTTCCTCTGGCGAATACAAGATACCGGAATTAGTAAATGGACACAGGCTTTCGCTGAAATTCACCTGATTATTGATTTCGTTAAACGTCATCCAGTACTTTACTTTTTCTTTATAGCGCGTGAAGACCGTTGATGCGAAGCGGATAAAAAAGTCGATCAGTTTACGGTTTCGCCAGCCACCATATTTTGTCACCAGATGATAAGGCATCTCAAAATGTGAAAGCGTCACCACAGGTTCCATTCCCTGCTTAAGGCATTCATCGAACAGATCATCATAAAATTGTAAACCCTCTTCATTCGGCTCCTGTTCGTCACCTTGCGGAAAGATTCGTGTCCAGGCAATGGAAGTTCGAAAGCATTTGAATCCCATCTCGGCAAATAACTGAATATCTGTTTTATAGCGATGATAAAAATCAATTGCTTCATGATTGGGATAATTAAGCCCGTCGATAACGCCTTCTGTCACTTCACGCGGCACCCCGTGAGCGCCAGCAGTCATCACATCAGCGATACTGATGCCTTTTCCTCCTTCATTCCAGCCACCTTCCAACTGATGCGCGGCTACCGCGCCGCCCCATAAAAAACCTTTTTTAAATCCTGACATACACAACTCCTTAACTAAAATAGATTACCACCAGACTTCCGCCTGGATGCCGGCCATAAACTCGTCTTTGCTGTTCTCATTAAACTTAAAATTCGATAATTCGTTATCCAGAATATTGATATACGTTCCATAGAAGCGAATTTCTGGTCGTGAACCTAAAATGCTTTCACCCACTTTCAATGCATGCCAGAGTGTCGTTTTATAAGCCGATTCATTTAGTGTTACACCCTGCTGAGTTTTGTTCTGTTGCTTAAACCAGCCTAATTCAAGCCCCGTCTGATTCCATGTATTCCAGATCCAGGCCGGTCTTATTACAGTGCGAATACTGTCAAAATCACTATGAGCACCACTTTCATAACTATAAACATCTTCGCCGTGAGAATAGACAAGCGCGTTAGCCATAATAATATTGTCAGTAAGATACATCTCGCCCTGAGAGATTAAACGCCAGGCGATCCCATTGGTATGATCACCATAGTAATAGCGACCATGCGCCATCGTATTACTGGCATCTGAGAAACTGGCAAAACTGCTGGCATAGGAATTATTGGCAACCTGTAACGTAAATTCATTAAACGTATCGCGTTGCAGGTTTTGCCGTAAAACAGAAGTCAGCATCCAGCTATCTTTCATTTCAAAATAACTGTTGTCATTTTCGTTATCTTGTTGTTGATCCGTTTTATTAGGTGCGGAATATTTAGCCATTAATGATAATGTCGCATCATCCCATAACGGGATATTGCGATAACGAACATCCACAGAATTGGTATTCATCTGGCTGGTACGCGAAAAATCACGAGAGTAAACATCGACATCATCACGGCTTAAGGACATATCAAACAGCCCTACACCAAGTGCCCAGTTTTCAATCCCCACACCCGCGGCGACATCCGTGGTTAAGGTTTTCCAGTCCAGCATCTGGATCTCATATTGCGGGAGTTTATGTTTGCCGACCCAGAAGTCTGCCTCTGGTGCGAAGGGTAAAAAACCTCGCGTTGTCAGGTAAATATCGCTGAACTGCATGATATTTTCATTGGCACTGTCACCAAACCAGGCATCGTTATACTGCTCACCCACGTTGCCATCATAGGTAATGACCGCATTTGCCGTTTTACCGTCCTGATTATAAACACGCTGATTTAAGGTCAGGTCAAACCAACCGCTCATCTCATTACCAAAACGTCCCAGAGAACCCGCAGCATAAGTTTGTGGTGAGCCGTGATTACCAGTACCCCAGCCTGAGCGGAAGTACCCCTGATAGCTGAACCCAATATCATCCTTTATATATTTACTGATATCTTTCAGGGTCACGCTTTCGATAGTGGTTTTGTCGCCTTTACTTTCAATAACGGCAACTTGCTGCGATCCATTTATAGTATGCGCTGCGGCAGACGAGTTCTGTTCACCGTTTTCATTTTTGATGTTATCAGCGACGGGAGATGTCGCTGATATTTCAGCAAGCGAGGCTGATTTATATTTGTTTTCCGTGATGCTTTTTTGTAAGGTCGAAAGTCGGGATTTATATACTCCCAGTTCATTCTGTGTTGCTTTCAGCTCTTGTTTATTTTGCGACAATTCATTTTCAAGCAATTCAAGGCGCTGCTCTATGGTTAATTTTGTTGCCATCGCGTTCAATGGAAACAATGCTGTAATAATAGAAAAAGACAAAAGGCTGATGTTAAGCGTCTTTATATTCATGACTTATCCTTAAGAGTATAATAATTTCCTCCAGCTATCGCACTGGAGGAAAAAATCAGGCATGGAGTTCTTTTCTTAATGAAATAATTTCCCTGGCTAAATCCTGGCATAATATTGCATTCATCAAATGATCCTGTGCATGAACCAGAATTAAATTAACTTTTATTTTGCCACAGCCTTCATCCTGACTAATTAATGCGGTCTGAATCTTATGTGCCTGAAGACAGGCAGATTCAGAACTGGCCATTAGCTGAGTTGCGCCCTGCCAGTCTTTTTGCCCGGCACAACGTATGGCTTCCATCGCGTCAGAACGTGCCTGCCCCGCGTTGACCAGTAACTCCATAACAAGTTCTTCATCTGCAAACATCACAATCTCCTTCCTGGGTAAATGGAATTATCCGTTAGTTGTCATGTTATTGACTTTGTTGGCGGCAATAACAAAAGGTAAATAGATCATTGTCGCCACACCTAAACATAAAAAACCAACCAGTAAAGCCAGCCAGTTCCCCCCGGTTCCGAGGAAAGCAATTAAAGGTCCGGGCGTAGTCCAGGGCACGGCATAAGCAACCGGTGGAATAATTTCCATCGAAACAAAGAAGTAACCAATGGCACAGTTAACAATGGGAACCATAATAAACGGCACCATCATGATGGGGTTAAGTACAATAGGAAGGCCAAACATTATCGGTTCATTGATATTGAAAATACCGGGGATAAATGACATTTTTGCCAGATCACGGTATTCCGCACGCTTAGAAGCGATAAAAATAGCCAACAATAACCCCAACGTCATACCTGAACCGCCGCAGTTGGCGAATGCATCATTAATAGAAGTCCAGGTAATCGGATATGGCGCGCCCCAGGTAGTGCCATGTTGAGCGGCCCAGGAGAGATTCTCCAGATTAGCCTCAGAAAAAACGGTTTCTCGAATTGCCGATGTGGTATTAGGTCCGTGGATCCCCAGCACCCACAGGAAATTACCCACAGCCCCCAGGATAATTACCGCAAAGATATTCGTTCCCATATGTTTGAGCGGCGTCTGGATTAATGTGTAAATAAGATCGTTTAGTCCTGCCGGGGATATCAGTGTCAGGCAATAATTAAGTGCGGAAAAGAACACCATGACAAAAAATATTGGCAATAAAACTTTAAATGAACGCGCTACCGCAGGCGGTACAGCTGCCGGCATCGTTATGGTGATTTTTGGGTTTCGAGCTAAGCGACAAAATATTTCACTGGTGATCAATGCAACGATAACAGCAACAAACAACCCCTGCGCGCCGAGATATTTGGTCGTCAGGAATGCTTGCCCATCTATCATCTGATATGGCGTATAAACAATAAAAAATGCTCCTATTGCCGTTAATCCGCATAAAAGATCATCTTGCTCATAGCTAATCGCCATATTCCTGGCGACCAGGAAAGCAATCATAATTGACATGATATTTACAGAACCATTCATTACCGGAGTAAAAATAGCTTGTGCTTTTTCAAGGTTGGGGAAAATGCTATTCAGATGCAGTAATCCGGCAATAAAACCGTCTGGCGATAATATGGCAAAGTTAATTAATATAATTAATGAACTTGCCATGATAATTGGAAACGTAAAAACGAATCCATCTCTCACCGCTGCAACATGTTTTTGTGAGTTTAACTTGATAGCAACTGGAACAAGAAAACGTTCCATTCCACGTTCGAATGAGGCCATTAATCCCATTTTTTTATACCTGTTGTTTTGGATATTTATACATCCCAATAAAGCATGTATGCCATATCCATTTTATGATGTGTGAAAAATTAGTTCAGGTAATAGTTTAATAATATTAGATTCTTACTGTTGCAGTAGTTTCATCGCAAATTCAAGAACTGCCTGTCCGTTCATGGTGCCGTAGTCTTTCATCTCGATAACGGCTACAGGCATTTTCCCCTGTGCAACGGCTTCAATCTCCGGTTTCTGAAAGCGAACTTGCGGGCCAAGTAAAACAACGTCAACTTCGTTATTTTTAATTTTTCCTTTAGCCTCTGCAATCGCCAATGCGGAAATATTAACTTCAAGTGAAATAGCGTTAGCATGATCAATCATACGTTTAACCAGCATACTGGTTGACATGCCCGCAGCGCAAACTAACAATATCTTTTTCATATTTTCCCTTACTGGTATATAACAGACTACATTGTGTAAATATCATATCCCGCAGTAGCTATACATCCTGGTACATTGATCACAGTAATACAGTAATAAAGTTGTTCAACATCAGGGTAATAATTAAACGACTCGGCCATACGATAAACCAATCAGGACTCAACTCCTTGTTTTCAATGGCTCTTAAAAGGTGCAAAAGTGATTTTTCAAAAGATTGCCCGCTTACTTAAATCTGAGATCAATGGCTATTCATGGCACGTTGGTGATTTGTTGCCGTCAGAAGCTGAACTCGCAGTTCGTTATAATGTTTCGCGTAATACCCTGCGTAAGGCATTATCCTTGCTGGAAGGCGAAGGAATTATTCACAGAAAGCATGGTTCAGGAACATACATTCAAAAAAAGAATTTTGTTGCACACATTGATCACATGAACAGCTTCAGTGAAATTGCGCATAAAAGCGGCAAAGAGGCAGGGAGTCAGATTATGAAATTTGAAGTGCAGGATGCTTCACCCACTATTGCAACTGAGCTGAATTTAGTGCCCGGTGAGCAGGTTTATTACATAAAGAGACTGCGATTCATTGAGGATAATGCGGCACAATTAGAAGAAACGTGGATGTCAGTGGCACGTTTTCCTGATTTAACCGTATCACATATGCAAAAATCCAAATTTTCGTATATTGAGAACGAATGCGGGATCAAAATCATTGGCACCTATGAAACTTTCTCCCCTACTTTTCCTACCCCAGAAATCGCCAGTATTTTACGGATCAGCCCACGGGATCCCATACTTAAAATTCAGACCCAGGCTGTGGACAGTAACTCTATTCCGCTGGATTATTCGTTACTTTACAGCAATATTTTCGAGTTCCAGGTAAAGTACTTTTTCCCGCGATAAAAGCAGACGCACAGAGTGCTGACATCACATTCTGTGCGTATGGTTTAGCCTCTAACCTTTACCGCTTTACGCCACCGCAAGCCAAATACATTGATATACAGCCCGGTCATAATGAGCACCGCACCTAAAAATTGCAGACCCGTTAAGCGTTCATCCAACAATAGTGCCGCACTTGCCAGTCCGACTACGGGCACCAGTAACGATAACGGTGCAACCCGCCAGGTTTCATAGCGTCCCAGTAACGTCCCCCAGATCCCATAACCAACAATTGTCGCCACAAACGCCAGATACATCAGCGACAAGATGGTGGTCATATCAATAGTAACCAGACTGTGAATCATGGATGCGGAACCATCGAGAATCAGCGAGGCAACAAAGAAGGGAATGATTGGGATTAAAGCGCTCCAGATTACCAGCGACATCACCGCCGGACGCGTTGAGTGCGACATGATCTTTTTATTGAAGATGTTGCCACACGCCCAACTAAATGCTGCAGCCAGGGTCAACATAAAGCCGAGCATCGCCACATGCTGACCGTTCAGACTATCTTCGATTAACACCAGTACGCCAAAAATCGCTAAGGCGATCCCCGCCAATTGTTTGCCATGCAGTCGCTCCCCGAAAGTAAACGCGCCAAGCACGATAGTAAAAAACGCCTGTGCCTGTAACACCAGCGAAGCCAGTCCAGCAGGCATACCAAAGTTAATGGCGCAGAACAGAAAGGCAAACTGCGCAAAACTGATGGTTAATCCATACCCCAAGAGCAAATTCAGTGGTACTTTCGGTCGTGCAACAAAAAAGATGGCCGGAAAAGCGACCAGCATAAAGCGCAAACCGGCCAGCATCAGCGGTGGCATGTTATGAAGCCCCACTTTGATGACCACAAAATTTAGCCCCCATACGACCACTACCAGTAGCGCCAACACACCATCTTTTCGCGACATTCTACCGCCTCTGAATTTCATCTTTTGTAAGCAATCAACTTAGCTGAATTTACTTTTCTTTAACAGTTGATTCGTTAGTCGCCGGTTACGACGGCATTAATGCGCAAATAAGTCGCTATACTTCGGATTTTTGCCATGCTATTTCTTTACATCTCTAAAACAAAACATAACGAAACGCACTGCCGGACAGACAAATGAACTTATCCCTACGACGCTCTACCAGCGCTCTTCTTGCCTCGTCGTTGTTATTAACCATCGGACGCGGCGCTACGCTGCCATTTATGACCATTTACTTGAGTCGCCAGTACAGCCTGAGTGTCGATCTAATCGGTTATGCGATGACAATTGCGCTCACTATTGGCGTCGTTTTTAGCCTCGCTTTTGGTATCCTGGCGGATAAGTTCGACAAGAAACGCTATATGTTACTGGCAATTACCGCCTTCGCCAGCGGTTTTATTGCCATTCCTTTAGTGAATAACGTGACGCTGGTTGTGCTCTTTTTTGCCCTCATTAACTGCGCCTATTCTGTTTTTGCTACCGTGCTGAAAGCCTGGTTTGCCGACAATCTTTCGTCCACCAGCAAAACGAAAATCTTCTCAATCAACTACACCATGCTAAACATTGGCTGGACCATCGGTCCGCCGCTCGGCACGCTGTTGGTGATGCAGAGCATCAATCTGCCCTTCTGGCTGGCAGCTATCTGTTCCGCGTTTCCCATGCTTTTCATTCAAATTTGGGTAAAGCGCAGCGAGAAAATCATCGCCACGGAAACAGGCAGTGTCTGGTCGCCGAAAGTTTTATTACAAGATAAAGCACTGTTGTGGTTTACCTGCTCTGGTTTTCTGGCTTCTTTTGTAAGCGGCGCATTTGCTTCATGCATTTCACAATATGTGATGGTGATTGCTGATGGGGATTTTGCCGAAAAGGTGGTCGCGGTTGTTCTTCCGGTGAATGCTGCCATGGTGGTTACGTTGCAATATTCCGTGGGCCGCCGACTTAACCCGGCTAACATCCGCGCGCTGATGACAGCAGGCACCCTCTGTTTCGTCATCGGTCTGGTCGGTTTTATTTTTTCCGGCAACAGCCTGCTATTGTGGGGTATGTCAGCTGCGGTATTTACTGTCGGTGAAATCATTTATGCGCCGGGCGAGTATATGTTGATTGACCATATTGCGCCGCCAGGAATGAAAGCCAGCTATTTTTCCGCCCAGTCTTTAGGCTGGCTTGGTGCCGCGATTAACCCATTAGTGAGTGGCGTAGTGCTAACCAGCCTGCCGCCTTCCTCGCTGTTTGTCATCTTAGCGTTGGTGATCATTGCTGCGTGGGTGCTGATGTTAAAAGGGATTCGAGCAAGACCGTGGGGGCAGCCCGCGCTTTGTTGATTTAAGTCGAACACAATAAAAATTTAATTCAGCCTTCGTTTAGGTTACCTCTGCTAATATCTTTCTCATTGAGATGAAAATTAAGGTAAGCGAGGAAACACACCACACCATAAACGGAGGCAAATAATGCTGGGTAATATGAATGTTTTTATGGCCGTACTGGGAATAATTTTATTTTCTGGTTTTCTGGCCGCGTATTTCAGCCACAAATGGGATGACTAATGAACGGAGATAATCCCTCACCTAACCGGCCCCTTGTTACAGTTGTGTACAAGGGGCCTGATTTTTATGACGGCGAAAAAAAACCGCCAGTAAACCGGCGGTGAATGCTTGCATGGATAGATTTGTGTTTTGCTTTTACGCTAACAGGCATTTTCCTGCACTGATAACGGATCGTTGACACAGTAGCATCAGTTTTCTCAATGAATGTTAAACGGAGCTTAAACTCGGTTAATCACATTTTGTTCGTCAATAAACATGCAGCGATTTCTTCCGGTTTGCTTACCCTCATACATTGCCCGGTCTGCTCTTCCAATGACCACATCCAGAGGCTCTTCAGGAAATGCGCGACTGACACCTGCTGTCACGGTAATGTTGATATGCCCTTCAGAATGTGTGATGGCATGGTTATCGACTAACTGGCAAATTCTGACACCTGCACGACATGCTTCTTCATCATTAGCCGCTTTGACAATAATGATAAATTCTTCGCCCCCGTAGCGATAAACCGTTTCGTAATCACGCGTCCAACTGGCTAAGTAAGTTGCCAGGGTGCGTAATACTACATCGCCGATTAAATGCCCGTAGGTATCATTAACCAATTTAAATCGGTCAATATCCAACAACATTAAATAAAGATTCAGAGGCTCAGTGTTGCGTAACTGATGATCAAAGGATTCATCAAGAACCCGACGCCCCGGCAATCCCGTCAAAACATCCATATTGCTACGGATCGTCAGCAAATAAATTTTGTAATCGGTTAATGCCGCAGTAAAAGAAAGCAACCCCTCCTGAAAGGCGTCGAAATGCGCGTCCTGCCAGTGATTTTCAACAATAGCCAGCATTAATTCCCGACCACAGTTATGCATATGTTGATGGGCAGAATCCATTAGCCGAACGTAAGGTAATTCATCGTTATCGAGTGGCCCCAGATGATCAATCCACCGACCAAACTGGCACAGTCCATAAGAATGGTTATCCGTTATTTCTGGCTTACTGGCATCTCTCGCGACCACGCTGTGAAACATACTCACCAGCCACTGGTAGTGGGCATCGATAGCCTTATTGAGATTTAACAAGATGGCATCAATTTCCGTTGTCTTCTTGATCATTGCCACTCCTTTTTCACAGTTCCTTGTGCGCGCTATTCTAACGAGAGAAAAGCAAAATTACGTCAATATTTTCATAGAAATCCGAAGTTATGAGTCATCTCTGAGATAACATTGTGATTTAAAACAAAATCAGCGGATAAAAAAGTGTTTAATTCTGTAAATCACCTCTGCATTATCGTAAATAAAAGGATGACAAATAGCATAACCCAATACCCTAATGGCCCAGTAGTTCAGGCCATCAGGCTAATTTATTTTTATTTCTGCAAATGAGTGACCCGAACGACGGCCGGCGCGCTTTTCTTATCCAGACTGCCGCTAATGTTGATCATCTGGTCCGGCTGAACTTCTCGTCCATCAAAGACGGCCGCAGGAATAACGACATTAATTTCACCGCTCTTATCGCGAAAAACGTAACGGTCCTCTCCTTTGTGAGAAATCAAATTACCGCGTAGTGAAACCGAAGCGCCATCGTGCATGTTTTTTGCGAAATCAACGGTCATTTTTTTTGCATCATCGGTTCCGCGATAGCCATCTTCTATTGCATGAGGCGGCGGTGGCGCTGCATCCTGTTTTAAACCGCCCTGGTCATCTGCCAGCGCATAAGGCATGACAAGAAAACTTGCTAATACAATGGCCTGAAATTTCATACTAACTCCTTAATTGCGTTTGGTTTGACTTATTAAGTCTGGTTGCTATTTTTATAATTGCCAAATAAGAATACTGCCAATTGTTATAAGGCATTTAAAATCAGCCCACTAGCTGTCAAATATTCAGAGAATTTAACTCACTAAGGTTAAGAAGATTGAAGAGTCTTAAACATATTTTCAGAATAATCGGATTTATATGTTTGAAAATTATTATATTGGACGAGCATACAGAAAAAGCAAATCACCTTTACATATAATAGCGTGGACAAAAAACAGTGAACATTAATAAAGATAAAATTGTACAACTCGCAGATACCGACACTATTGAAAACCTGACATCCGCGTTGAGTCAAAGACTTATCGCGGATCAATTACGCTTAACTACCGCCGAATCATGCACCGGCGGTAAGTTGGCTAGCGCCCTGTGTGCAGCTGAAGATACACCCAAATTTTACGGTGCAGGCTTTGTTACTTTCACCGATCAGGCAAAGATGAAAATCCTCAGCGTAAGCCAGCAATCTCTTGAACGATATTCTGCGGTGAGTGAGAAAGTGGCAGCAGAAATGGCAACAGGTGCCATAGAGCGTGCGGATGCTGATGTCAGTATTGCCATTACCGGCTACGGCGGACCGGAGGGCGGTGAAGATGGTACGCCAGCGGGTACCGTCTGGTTCGCGTGGCATATTAAAGGCCAGACCTACACTGCGGTTATGCATTTTGCTGGCGACTGCGAAACGGTATTAGCTTTAGCGGTGAGGTTTGCCCTCGTCCAGCTGCTGCAATTACTGCTATAACCAGGCTGGCCTGGCGATATCTCCAGGCCAGCCATTGGTGGTGTTTATATGTTCAAGCCACGATGTTGCAGCATCGGCATAATCTGAGGAGCCTTACCGCGCCATTGTCGATACAGGCGTTCCAGATCTTCGCTGTTACCTCTGGAAAGGATCGCCTCGCGAAAACGCTGCCCATTTTCACGCGTTAATCCGCCCTGCTCAACAAACCACTGGTAACCATCATCGGCCAACATTTGCGTCCACAGATAAGCGTAATAACCTGCAGCATATCCGCCACCAAAAATATGGGCGAAATAACTGCTGCGATAGCGTGGCGGTATAGCAGGAAGATCCATATTTTCCGCCACCAGCGCCCGCAATTCAAAATCATCGACATCCTGCATTGCTTCGTTTTCTTCCAGGCAATGCCAGCGCATATCGAGAAGTGCGGCGCTAAGCAGTTCGCTCATCTCATACCCTTTGTTGAACAGGCTGGCATTACGCATTTTCTGTTGCAGTTCGTCAGGCATTGCTGCCCCGCTCTGATAATGCCGGGCGTAGCGAGCGAATACCTGCGGATGCGTTGCCCAGTGTTCGTTGATTTGCGACGGAAATTCGACAAAATCACGCGGCGTGTTGGTGCCGGAAAGCGTGGCATAACGCTGGCGGGCAAAAAGGCCGTGCAGCGTATGACCAAATTCATGGAATAAGGTTATGACATCATCCCAGAGTAACAACGCAGGCTCACCGGCAGCGGGTTTCTGATAATTGCAAACGTTATAAATTACCGGATGCGTTTCATTAAGCGTTGATTGCTCAACAAAATTGCCCATCCATGCACCGCCGCTTTTTGAATCACGGGCGAAGAAATCACCGTAAAATAACGCCAGTCCCACGCCATTATGATCAAAAATTTCCCACACACGAACGTCAGGATGGTAGACAGGAATATCAAAACGTTCGACAAACTTAATACCGAAGAGCTGATTCGCGGTCCAGAATACACCTTCATTTAACACCGTGTTTAATTCAAAATATGGCTTGAGCTGCGCCTCATCAAGATCAAATTTCTCCCGCCGTACCTGTTCCGCATAAAATGCCCAGTCCCACGGCTGCGCGCTAAACCCGCCCTGCTGCTTATCGATAACCGCCTGTATGGAGGCTAATTCATCGCTCGCACGTTGACGCGCCGCTGGAACAATTTCCCGCATAAAGTTGAGTGCTGCTTCTGGCGTTTTTGCCATCTGATCGGCGATTTTCCATGCGGCATAATGAGGAAAACCAAGTAGTGTTGCCTGTTGTGCACGGATCTCTACCAGACGTTGAATGATAGCGCGGGTATCATTGGCATCATTTTTTTCCGCTCGCGTCCAGCCCGCAATAAACAGTTTTTCACGCGTCACACGATCGCGCATCTCGGCAAGCGCCGGTTGTTGGGTGGTATTCAGCAGCGGAATCAGCCATTTGTTATCCAGACCTTTCTCGCGAGCCGCCTCTGCCGCCAGCGCAATCTCTTGCTCACTCATTCCTGCCAACTGCGCGATATCGTTCACAACCAGACCGCCGGATTTATTTGCTGCCAGTAATCGCTGGTTAAACTGGCTGGTCAGGGTCGCAGCTTCTGTATTCAGTACTTTTAATTTTGCTTTATCAGCTTGCGCAAGTTTGGCTCCGGCAAGGACAAAACGTTGATGAATCACCTCCACCAGGCGGATGGATTCACTATCAAGCCCCAGGGATTCACGGCGCTGCCAGACAGCATCTACCCGCGCGAATAATTCACCGTTCAGATAGATATCATTAGCAAGTTCCGCCAGTTCAGCGGAAAACTGTTCATCAAGACGCTGTAATTCATCATTGGTATGCGCCGCAGTCATCGCAAAAAAGACGCTGGTAACGCGGGTAAGTAATTCTCCGCTTTGTTCCAGTGCCAGAATAGTATTGTTGAAATCAGGTGTTTGCGGGTTAAGCGCGATGGCAGCAATTTCTGCCCGCTTTTGCTGTATTCCCTCATCGAATGCCGGGCGATAGTGATGATTGGCAATTTGATCAAAATGAGGAGCCAGATACGGCAGTGTGCTTTGCACAAGGAAAGGATTAATTGTTGTCATTTTCTTCTCCTGAACGCGAGGTGTTCCATAGCGTAGGCTTACTGATAACGGAGTGCAATCTTGCAAACCAGTATTACCCGCTCTTAAGCATCCCGTGCTATGTTATTGACACACAAAAGCGTTGAGGAACAGTGAGATGATCGTTTTAGTAACTGGAGCAACGGCAGGTTTTGGTGAATGCATTACTCGTCGTTTTATTCAACAAGGGCATAAAGTTATCGCCACTGGCCGTCGCCAGGAACGGTTGCAGGAGTTAAAAGACGAACTGGGAGATAATCTGTATATCGCCCAACTGGACGTTCGCAACCGCGCCGCTATTGAAGAGATGCTGGCATCGCTTCCTGCCGAGTGGTGCAATATTGATATCCTGGTAAATAATGCCGGCCTGGCGTTGGGCATGGAGCCTGCGCATAAAGCCAGCATTGAAGACTGGGAAACGATGATTGATACCAACAACAAAGGCCTGGTATATATGACGCGCGCCGTCTTACCGGGTATGGTTGAACGTAATCATGGTCATATTATTAACATTGGCTCAACGGCAGGTAGCTGGCCGTATGCCGGTGGTAACGTTTACGGTGCGACGAAAGCGTTTGTTCGTCAGTTTAGTCTGAATCTGCGTACGGATCTGCATGGTACGGCGGTGCGCGTCACCGACATCGAGCCGGGTCTGGTGGGTGGCACCGAGTTTTCCAATGTCCGCTTTAAAGGCGATGACGGTAAAGCGGAAAAAACCTATCAAAATACCGTTGCATTGACGCCAGAAGATGTCAGCGAAGCCGTCTGGTGGGTGTCAACGCTGCCTGCTCACGTCAATATCAATACCCTGGAAATGATGCCGGTTACCCAAAGCTATGCCGGACTGAATGTCCACCGTCAGTAATTTTTATACCCGGCGTAACTGCCGGGTTATTGCTTGTCACAAAAAAGTGGTAGACTCATGCAGTTAACTCACTCACAAGCAAGAACGAATGACCGTCGAAACGCAACTTAATCCCACACAGCCTGTCAATCAGCAGATTTATCGTATTCTTCGTCGCGACATTGTCCATTGCCTGATTGCACCAGGCACACCGTTGTCGGAAAAAGAAGTTTCTGTTCGTTTCAATGTGTCACGCCAGCCGGTTCGCGAAGCCTTTATTAAACTGGCGGAAAACGGCCTGATTCAAATTCGTCCGCAGCGTGGCAGCTACGTCAACAAAATTTCCATGGCCCAGGTGCGCAACGGCAGTTTTATCCGTCAGGCCATTGAGTGCGCGGTGGCGCGTCGGGCGGCGAGCATGATTACCGAAAGCCAGTGCTACCAACTGGAACAAAATCTTCACCAGCAACGCATTGCCATTGAGCGCAAGCAACTGGATGATTTTTTTGAACTTGATGACAACTTCCATCAACTCCTGACGCAGATTGCCGACTGTCAACTGGCGTGGGATACCATTGAGAACCTGAAAGCAACCGTTGATCGCGTGCGCTATATGAGTTTCGACCACGTTTCTCCACCAGAAATGCTGTTACGCCAGCATCTTGATATTTTCTCTGCCCTGCAAAAACGTGATGGCGATGCGGTAGAACGTGCAATGACGCAACATTTGCAGGAAATCAGCGAATCCGTGCGCCAGATCCGCCAGGAAAACAGCGACTGGTTTAGCGAAGAGTAATTCATTTCCTCTCATCCCATCCGGGATGAGAGGCTTTTCCCCCCGCCTTATGGCTCATGCATGCATCAAAAAAGATGTGAGCTTGATCAAAAACAAAAAATATTTCACTCGACAGGAGTATTTATATTGCGCCCGTTACGTGGGCTTCGACTGTAAATCAGAAAGGAGAAAACACCTATGACGACCTACGATCGTAACCGTAACGCAATCACCACTGGCAGCCGTGTTATGGTTAGCGGCACCGGTCACACTGGCAAGATCCTGTCGATTGATACTGAAGGTCTGACCGCTGAGCAAATCCGCCGCGGAAAAACCGTAGTTGTTGAAGGTTGTGAAGAGAAACTGGCACCTCTGGACCTGATTCGTCTCGGCATGAACTAAGCGTGTGAATGCCGCCGATGGCGGCATTGCTTTTTTTACTTCACGGAATATTTCGCCACGGTCGCTTTCGCGCCATGCGCTAATAAAGACAAGTACGCTTCCGTCACTTTTGCAGTAAACAAGCTATTGTCTGGCAAATCATCACCAAAGATTGCCTTAATCGCCAGCAATGACTGGACGCGCGCTTTCCCTTCGGCACTACTTTGTACAGCCTTCTGAATAACAGGTAACAGTGGGTCACTGATTTCTATCGGATTTCCCTGTTCATCAACACCACCGACATAACGCATCCAACCCGCGACGCCCAGCGCCAGCAGATCGAACTTGCTGTCATGCGCCAGATGCCAGCGAACAGAATCCAGCATCCGCTGTGGCAATTTCTGGCTGCCATCCATCGCAATCTGCCAGGTTCGATGACGTAACGCCGGGTTGCTATAGCGTGCAATTAATCGGTTAGCGTAATCTTGCAAATCAACGCCCTGCACTTTCAGCGTCGGCGCTTGTTCCTGCAACATCAAGCCATACGCCGCATGACGATAATGTTCATCTTCCATACAGTCATTAATGTGCTGATATCCAGCAAGATAGCCCAGATATGCCAGGAATGAATGACTGCCGTTGAGCATGCGCAACTTCATCTCTTCATAAGGCAGCACATCACTAACCAGTTCGGCTCCCGCTTTTTCCCATTCCGGACGTCCGGCTACAAAGTTATCTTCGATAACCCACTGGCGGAAAGGTTCACAGGCAACGCCAGCAGGATCGCGCACACCGGTAAGTTGTTCGATTTTCGCAAGAGTATCCTCTGTCACTGCGGGCACAATACGGTCCACCATTGTTGATGGGAAAGTCACGTTATCTTCGATCCATTGTGCCAGTTTTACATCAACGGCTTGCGCGTAGGAAGTGACAACGTCACGCATAACATGACCGTTTTCTGGCATGTTGTCACATGACATAACGGTAAATGCGGGAAGTCCTGCCGCTTTACGGCGGGCCAGCGCCTCAACAATCACCCCTGTTGCTGTTTTCGGCTGGTGGGGATTTTGCACGTCGGCAGCGACCATCGGGTGATCGAGCATTAACTGTCCGGTCGCCGGAGAGTGGAAATACCCTTTTTCGGTGATTGTCAGAGAGACAATCGCAATTTGCGGTTCACACATCGCAGCCAACACGGTTTCTAAGCCATCTATTTGTACGTGCAAGGCTTTTTTAACGACGCCAACGACGCGAGCCGTCCACGCGTCGGCCGACATTTCCGCAACGGTATAAAGATTATCTTGCTGTTGTAAATCGGCAATTTGCTGTTCGCCGCCGATTAAGTTGACCTCATAATATCCCCAGTCACTGAAATGTTCCGTAGCAAGAATATCGGCATACACGCCCTGATGCGCACGGTGAAATGCACCAAAGCCTAAATGAACAATTCTTGGGGCCAGGTTATTACGATCATAAACAGGGAGTGTCGCTTTTGCTGATAACAAATTATTTCCCATAACAATTCCTTAAATATAAATATGGCAAGCTATATGTTTTGTTATATGAATAAAAATCCCCTCTCCGGTAAGAGAAGGGATTAAGGGTTTACAGACTTCTGGAAGGTTGCGCAGCTCTTACAACACGCGGTTGATCTTCCGCAGCGTCTTCCAGCGCACTTAAATCACGGTCTTTCACCTCTGGCATTTTCAGCGCAGAGATTAAACCAATCACTGAATATGCCATGATCATAATGGCGATCGGATACCAGGATTCCGTCATGGTGCAGAAAATACCCGCCAGGATAGGACCAAAACCGGAAGCGATAAGACCACCAATTTCTTTAGAAATAGCCATCCGGGTAAAGCGGTTTTTACAGCCGAACATTTCTGCCATGGTAATGTTTTCCAGAGCAAATAATCCCAGCACCGCACAGTTATGAATCACAATCAGTGCAACCATAATGGTGCTCGGGGCATAGCTTTTATCTACAATGATAGAAAGCATTGGCCATGCCAGCACAATCGCGGAGGTATTCATAATAATATACGGGATCCGGCGACCAATTTTATCGGATAACCAACCAAGGAACGGAATGGTCATAAAGCCGAGAATCGAACTGATCATCAATGCATCTGTTGGAATTGCTTTGTTAAACAATAACGTCTGCACTAAATAGCCTGCAAGGAAAGTCTGAATTAACCCGGAGTTACCCGCCTGACCAAAACGCAGCCCTGTTGCCAGCCAGAAGGATTTGCTCTGGAACATGCTACCAGCAGGTGCAGGTTTTGCTGTCGGTTGGTTACTGTCGTTAACCTTCTCAAAGACCGGGCTTTCTTTCAGATTCATACGCAACCAGATAGCAAAGACCATCACGACAACGCTCGCCAGGAACGGTATACGCCATCCCCACGCCAGCAGTTCCTCTTTACTGAGAATGAAGAACATAAAGGCCCAGATTGCCGTTGCGCTCAAGGTTCCGCAGTTAGTTCCCATAGCCACAAATGAGGAGATAATTCCTCGCTTACCTTTTGGCGCATATTCCGCCAGCATCGTACCGGCACCGGAAATTTCCGCACCTGCACCCAACCCCTGAATAATACGCAACGTCACCAGCAAGATGGGTGCAAAAACACCAATCTGTGCATAGGTCGGTAACACACCAATTAAGGTGGTACAGATCCCCATCATGGTGATGGTAATAAAGAGCACTTTTTTACGCCCTATTCTGTCGCCCATTTTGCCGAAAATAAATGCTCCGACAATACGCGCCACATAACCTGCACCGTAGGTTCCCATTGCCAGAATTAACGCCATTGCCGTTGATGATTCAGGAAAAAATATTTCATGAAACACTAACGCTGCGCCGAGCGAATATAACTGGAAATCCATAATTCATAGATATTTTTTACCATCCTATGGATTTTTGGGCGTTTTCTAAGTTTTTTCAGATGGTTGTATTTTTTCTAAAAACTCCTGATCTCGATTTTGCTGTTTGTCTGAGGCCTTTTTATGTCCCATATATGCCCCAAGGTGCCCCATGTAAATCCAATTCAACTCAAAGCATCCCTGTTCAATATTTTTACAAGGGGCTTGCATATCAGTGTTTTTTTATTGCGTAACGTCAAACGCTCGGATTGAGCGTAAATCATCAAGATTATTCAGCTCTTCCTTCATCTCCCGCTGACGACGATAAATCTCGTCATTGCGATCGGCCTGTGCCCGTGCCATTACTGCCGCAAGTTCTTCCAGTTCCTGCATCGTCAGGAGGATTGGCGTATTCTCTCCATCTCCCCAAACAATTGTTTCTCTGCCAGCTCCTGATTTCGCCGCCATTACCACTGGTAAGAGGCGTGACAGCGAAACCGGACCAGCATTCCATTTGTGACCTTTCCATTCCAGCATGAACGACATGGACTCCTGTTCCTGACGCCATACTTCGATCTCACGCACTTTAGCCTCTTTTTCTGCGGCAATAAGTTCAGGCGTAACGGTAAACCGGGCTATTCCGCCCCACTTCCCGCTTTGCAGTTCCTGCCAGACCTGTTTACCCATTTCCGCAACATCATTCTCAACAGCGGTATAAGGTAGATGTACCTCCTGCCCCTCCAAAAGCACTTCACAATATACGGCACCATCCTCCAGAAACATGGCATTTCTTATATTTTTTATCTGCATACTCTGTCACCCTACCCGCACAAATAATCCTATATACGCTTCCTTTCCGTTGGTGGTATAAAGACCATCTCCCCCCAGAGACTGATACACTCCGGGAAATGCCGATGTATTCGTTCTGCCAATGACAAACGTTGCCTCCCCTTTCATTGTGCCTGCTCCTGTCACGCCTCCCACTACTATTTCCACTGGCGCAAGTGCTTTTCCCGGGCATGGTTGTCCACGACTCAGGCGCATTAAAACTCCACCTTCCGCTACTCCCAAAAAAGCTGCCATAACCACACTGCCGATATCCGGTTTCGGCGAACTGATACTTCTTAAAAATTCATCTTTTGATAATTTGCTCTGAGCCTCATCCATTACCACTTTGACCGCTTTTGGGGTTGCCGCCAGTGACTCGGAAGTACTGTTTGTCGCACTGCTGAGTTGTACTATCCCTTTCTGTGCTGTCGTTGCATTCTGTGCGGTGTATTTCCCGTTAGCCAGGTCATACGCGGCCTTAACGGCTTTTGGCGTTGCCGCCAGTGACTCGGAAGTACTGTTTGTCGCACAGCTGAGTTGTACTATCCCCTTTTTCGTCGTGCTCGCATCCTCAAGCGCCACGGCGTATGCAATATCCTCTGCCCGTTTTGCTGCTGTCTCGGCGCGCGTTGCTGCGGATTCTGCCGTAGTCTTGCTCTGTGCTGCCGCTGCCGCACTACCAGCTGCCTCGGTCGCTTTCGTGGATGCCGTCGTGGCACTGCCCCTCGCTGCTGACGCCTGTTTAGTCGCCTCATCTTTTGAAGCAGACGCCGATGATGCCGATGACGCCGCCGAACTGGCGGACGATGCGGCTGCCGTTTTTGAGGATTCTGCGCTGGTTTCCGACGCTTTCGCGTTCGTTTCGGATGTCTTCGCTGCGGAAGCAGACCTCGCTGCTGCGCTGGCCTGTTCAGCGGCTTCGCCAGCCTTCGTTGTGGCTGTTGAAGCAGACGATGCGGCACTTTCTGCCGATTTTCCGGCGGCGGTGGCACTGGCTGAGGCCTGCCCGGCACTTGTTGACGCGGCGCTGGCAGACGACGCAGCCGCTGTTTTTGAGCCTGCTGCTGCGGAGGCACTCTGTTTCGCTGCCGTTTCAGAGGACCTGGCGTTTGTCTCAGACGTCTTTGCCGCCTTCGCAGAATTTGCTGCCGCCGTTGCCGAGGAGGCTGCACCACTGGCGCTCGAGGCTGCGCTCGTTTCTGATGATTTCGCTGCCTCTTTTGAGGCCGCCGCATCCCGGGCTGAGGTGGCAGCTTCTGAGGCTTTCGTAGTCGCGGTGGATGCAGAAGTGGCTGCTGATTGTTGTGACGCTGCGGCATTCGTTTCTGACGTTTTCGCCGCACCGGCACTGGTGGCCGCCGCGCTTTTTGAGGACTCTGCAGTGGCAGCACTTTTTGATGCCTCAGAGGCTTTTGCTGATGCCGTTCCCGCGCTGGAAAAAGCCTCCTGAGCCGACGTCGCGGCCTGTCCGGCTGACGTGCTGGCTGCACGTGCTGAGTCCGCAGCATCAGCCGCATGGGTTGCCGCCTCACGGGCTGATGTGCTGGCATCACTGGCTGACTTCTTCGCGGCTGCCGTGTTCTGTGCCACCGCGGACGCGTTACGCGCCACCTCTTCCACCATCAGTTCAAAACGGCGTAGTGCCTCCGGACGGGCATCATCCTCCGTCATGGCACCGAGAAAATCATTCAGCGTACCGGGTTGAGAATCTTCATACACGGTGATGGTCCCGGCATGTGACGGCGGGAATCCCTCCACCAACAGAATAACGCTGTACTGACCGTACTCAACGTCCATACTGTAACGCCCGGCTTCATCCGGATTTTCTGAGGCCAGCGTGTTCACCACCACCGTGGTGCTGTTACGTTTTGCTTTCAGCTGGATTGTGCAGTTCTGTACCGGTTTTCCTGTGCCATCTTTCAGTACACCTGTAATCTTTACTGCCATATTCACCCCACAAAAAAGCCCGCCTGAACCGGCGGGCTGTCATAACACTGTGTTACCTGGCTAATCAGAACTTATAACCAACACCCACGATAAACCCGTCAGTGCGCCAGTCGCCACTGCCGGAGCCTTCATAAGCGACATCAATGGCCACCGATTCGGTCGGGTTAAACTGCACGCCAGCTCCCCACGCCAGAGACGTGTTGCTGTGGTGACCGTCATCACTTCCGGTCAGCACATCATGCGTTTTCCCCTTGTTGTCAGTTACGCGGAGATAATCCCCGGAGAAAGTCGACACACGGCTGTAAGCTACACCCGCCATCGCATACGCGCTGAACCATTCATTCACGCGCACAGACAGCCCCGCCATCACGCTGAACCAGCGGTTACGCACGGAATCTTCATGCCAGCGGGTATCGCTGTAATGCGTTTTTTGCTCATCTTCAGCGTTGGCATAACTGAATGACGTAATCAGCCCCAGCGTGTCCGTAAACTCATAACGGTATTTCACGTTAATCCCGTTCAGATTATCGCTGCCGGGAGCGTTCGTACGGGCATGAAATACCCTGCGCTCAGTGTGGCCTGCTGCTCAGACGCCCATGCAGGCGCACCGGATACGGCCAGACAGATGGCTGCGGACAAAATGGCTGCATAAACTTTACGCATAATTACCTCTCGCTTTTCTGCAATAAAAAAGGCGCCATTTCTGGCGCCCGTATTGGGGTTATAAAATTCAGCTGATACTGATGCCTGCGGTGGCTTTCTTCATCACCACAACCAGCAAATCGCTGATTCTTGCTTTGGGATAGTAGCCACTTATCCACCATGCTGATACAGAAAACTCCAGCGTCATGTGACCATGACCAGCTGGCATATCAATAACACCACTGTAAATCAGCGTATCATCCAGCGCGGTACGGTTATAAATTTCAGCACCGTTTTTTCGCACTATCAGACGGCATGATGAATAAGTGTCTTTAACCTCTCCCTCATGTTTAGTACCACTGAATACCACCGGCGGAATAACAATCTGCCGGTCAAACGGCTGATCGTCATAAACCCTGACGGTAATGGTTCCTGATGGCCACATCAACGGGTCACGGGGATCCCGCGGGAAAGCCTTACCCACCGTTTTGACAATATCGCCTTCAATCTGGTTGGCTGACAGTTTCCCTTTAATCTGACAGTTCTCATTTATCGTAACGTTGTTGAGCGTCCCGGCGTTCGCATTCACACTACCACTGATATCGGCATTTTTCGCCGTCAGCCGCCCGTCCGGTGTCAGGGAAAATGCCGGAGGATTACCGCCGCTGGTAATGGTGGGGGCCGTCAGGCGTTTCAGGAACACTTCATTCATGAATATCTGATCGCCCTGACCAACAAACATCGGCTTTGTGTTGCCATTCGCAGGATTAATCATCGCAATCCTGTCTGCTGCCAGCAGCACCTGACTCTGCATGCCGTCAGGGGTGTTCTCAATACCGGCACCGATACCCGCAATATAAAGGCGTCCGTCCTGCATCTGCTGCAGCTTCACTGCCCACATGCTGTTCAGGTTATTATTTGTATCAACCTGAACCTTCTGTATCTGCTGAATTGCCGCACTCTGGTCTTCCAGTTTCTTATTGACGGTCTGCGTGATTTCATTGCTGACATCCGTAATGGACGTCCTGATTTCAGCCAGGTCAGGCGCAAGCTGACCGTTATCAATCTGCGTCCACAGCTCCTGAGCCAGATGGGTTTTCCCTATCTCGCCTTTGAAAAAATCCAGATAACCGGATGCATCATCACTCGGCTGACCAACAGCCTCCACGAATGCCGATTTGCCAACGGTGTTCACACTGCGGATATAAAAGTAATAATCATGGCCCGGTTTGATATTGATACTGGCGGCTATCCAGTACAGTGCCGTACCAAGATAACGCGCGCTGGTTTCAACCTGCCTGATATCCGCAATCCGTTTTTCCGAGAACCAGAACTCAAACTGTACCGTCGGATCATAAACCGCAAGATGCGGTGTTGCGGTTATCTGAAAATAGCCCGGCGTCAGCTCAATCCGCGACGGTGCTGCCGGTGCGGCAATCCGGAACGATACCGATGCCGGATCGCCCTGCTGTCCCCACGCATTTACCGCCCGGACTGTCAGCCTGTAGTTCCCCAGAGCCAGCTGCCTGAAGCGGTATGTGGTTTCCGTCGTCCGGGCCGTGCTGACCAGCCGCTCACTGCCGTCATCCGCTGCCACGGTCAGGCGAAGCATAAAGCTCACCCCCTTCACCACCTTCGGCGTGTCCCAGCGGGCCAGCACCTGATATTCCCCGCTGTCTGCGGTGACTTCGGCAGTCAGGTGCTGCACCGCTGGCGGCGTGACACCATTCACCGTGCCGCTCTGGTCGCCGTCAAAGTGCGCCCCGTTATCCACGATGGCTTCTTTTTCCGGTACATGCTGCACGGCGGTGATGGCATACGTGCCGTCGTCGTTCTCACGGATACTCACGCAGCGGAACAGGCGCTGACGCAACGTCGGCAACTTCAGCCCCCACACACTGTATTCTGCAACGCCGTCAGGAACCCGGTTCACTTTCACCTTAAGTCCGTCGGTGACGGACTGAACCTCCACGCTGACCGGATTACCACTTCCGTCAACCAGGCTTATCAGCGTGGTACCGGAGGATGGCAGCGTGATTTCACGGTCGAGCGTCAGCGTCCGGGTCTGGCTGTTTACCGCCAGCACGCGACCACCGGTGCTGATACCGGCATAGTCATCATCGCAGATTTCAATGACATCGCCCGGTACATGGCGAAGCCCTTCAGCACCCACGCTGAAATCCACGGTCTGCGTTTCCAGCAGTTCTGTTTTAATCAGCCACAGCCCGGCGCGGTGTGCCTGCCCCCGGCTGGTACAGCCAAAGGCATCCATCTTCGTGACATTACGACCGTAACGGGCAATGGCCTGCGTATCTTCAACAAGCTCTGTCGCCGTCTCCCAGCCGTTGTTCGGGTCAATCCAGTTCACCTCAACGGCATTATGGCGGTCCTTCAGGGCGCTGAAGCTGTAGCGGAACGGCGCGCCATCATCCGGCATCACCACATTACTGCGGTTATAGGTCCACACCTTATCTGATGGTCGGTCCTGCACGAACGTCAGCGTCTGCCCGTTCCATACCGGCATACAGCGCATCGCCGAGCAGAAATCACTGAGCACATCCCACGCCTTGCGCTGTGTGGTCAGGTACGCATTACAGGTGATGCGCGGCTCCGTGCCGCCAAAGCCGTCCGGCACTGACTGGTCGCAGTACTGGCCGATGACATACAGCGCCCATTTGTCCACATCCGCCGCACCAAGACGTTTCCCCATGCCGTAGCGCGGATGGGTCAGCATATCCCACAGACACCAGGCCATGTTGTTGCTGTATGCCGGTTTAAACGTTCCGTCCCAGATACCGCTGTATTGCCGCGTCTGCGGGTTATAGTTCGACGGCACCTGCAGAATGCGCCCGCGCAGATGATAATTACGGCTCACCTGCTGGCTGCCGAACTGCTCCGAATCCACCTGCACGCCGACCAGTGCCGTGTTCGGGTAGCCCTGTTTCACATCGATGATTTCGGTGTATGACGACCAGAGCGTTTTGTTCTGCAGCTGGTCTGTGGTGCTGTCCGGCGTCATCCTGCGCATCCGGATATTAAACGGGCGCGGCGGCAGGTTATCCACCACCACAGAGGCCAGATACTGCGACGTGGTTTTGCCCTTAATGGTGATGTCTTTTTCTGTCACCCAGCCACCGTTACGTTGTATCTGAACCAGCAGGCGGACTTCCGACGGATTCCGGTCACCCTTTGAGGTGGTTTCCACCAGTGCCTGCACACCGAAGGTAAAGCGCAGTCGGTCGATGTTTGCCGACGTGATGGTCCGGGTGATCGGCGTGTCGTATTTCACTTCCGTACCCAGTACCGTCTCGGAACCTGATGATTCAAACCCCTCCGGCGGTGTCTGCTCCTGCTCACCGGCACGGAACACCACCGTGACGCCGGATATGTTGGTATTCCCCTCAGTGTCCAGCACCGGCGTACTGTTCAGCAGCACGCTTTTTAATCCATCCACCGGACCTTCAACCGGCCCTTCACTGATGGCATCAATCACACTCAGCAACTGCGTGGACTTCAGGTTGTCCTTCGCTTCGCGCGGGGTATGCCCCTTACTGCTGCCTTTACCCATTTCTCACGCTCCATAACGACAAAACCGCCCGGGGGGCGGTTTCACATAAAACGTTTTTCATCAGCGACCAATCACCACAACCTGACCACCATCACCTTCATCTGCTGTGCTGATCTCCTGAGATACCACCCGCGACCCCACACGCATTTCACCGTACAGAACAGGCAGAGCATTACCCTGGGCAACCATATTATCCAGTGAAGAAAAATAGGTGTTCTGTTTGCCGTTATCTGTTGTCTGTGTGCGGGGAGTTCTGGCTTTCGGTGCCAGCATCTGCGCCACACCGCCCAGAATCATACTGGCCCCTGCCGCATACATACCCGATACAGCCGCGGCACCCAGCCAGCCCACAGGGTTCCACCATGCCACCGCAATCAGCGCCGCCCCCAGCACAGCCTGAAACACACCGCCACTTTTGGCTCCTGCCAGACGCGGCACGATATGGATCACAGCACCATTTGCCAGCGGTTCATTAAGACGGGCTGATAATTCCGTTTCACCTGTATCACGCCCGGCAATGCGTACCTGATACCAGCCGTCGCTCAGCTTCTGACGAAACGCCGGGATCTGCATGGCCAGCGCCCGGATGGCTTCGGCCCCCGTTTTCACACGAAGGTCGATGCGGCGGCCAAATCGTTGCAAATCCCCGTAAAGGCAGATGCGTGCCATTCCCGGTGACGCCAGAGGGAGTGTGTGCGTCGCTGCCATTTGTCGGTATACCTCTCTCGTTTACTCAGTTGTTCAGGAATATGGTGCAGCAGCTCACCGTCGCCGCAGTAAATGGCGGCATGATTCGGCACCGATGAACCAAAGCAGCACAGCAGCACATCGCCAGGCTGCGCCTCTGTCAGTGCGACACGGTAAAAACCAGTCGCCTCCATATTGTCAAGATAGAGATTCTGACCATGACGCCACCAGTCATCCCCGCGATGAAAATTCGGCATCTCAATCCCCGCCAGATGATAAGCATCCCGGAACAGCGTGTAACAGTCCGTCACCCCGTGCTCAAAGCGCCGCCCGGTGAGATGCGGCACACAGCGGAACTTGTGAATCGCCCCCCGGCAGACCAGCCACCACGGCAAATCACTCTGCACCTGCAGCCGCCGGTCGGCCTCACTCAGCCAGGGCAGACCACCGGGGTGGCTGTGGACCAGCGCCACAATCTCACCCTGCATTTCTGCCTGCAGCCAGTCTTCCGGCGACATACGGAAATACGCCTCCGGCTCACCGGAGATATTCACGCAGGGGAAATATCTTTCCCCCTCCGGCGTGCTTACCACGAAGCCGCACGACTCCGCTGGCGCACATCGCCGGGCGTGCGCCAGAATCGCTGATTCTGTCTGTGTCATGGGATTTACTGCGAAAGTTTGTTAATGGAAAGGAAGCCGCCAAAGTTGCCGACGTTATTGCGGAACTTACAACCGCTCAGGCATTTGCTGCATTTATCCTTCGTGATGTCGGACGTTGGCTGGTCATATTCATCCGCGACCGCCGGACCGTGATAACCGCACTCATCGCCGCGATAGGTCCAGGTGCAGGTATTAGCCAGCATGATGCGCCCCGGAAAAACAGCGCCGTCCGTTTCCGTCGGCGTGGACAGTACAAAAGAGGCACTCACCGCGCTCAGTTCGCTGCACTGCTCTATGCGCCAGCGGCTGATCACCTCCTGCTCCGGATCGGCGTCACTGTTTCCGTTGACGAAGTTCACCGCATCCAGAAAACGGGCGTAAACCTTACGCCGGACCACCGTTCCGCCGACCAGACTCTGCATATCTTCCGCCATCCCGGTGACCATACCGTACAGGTTAGAAACCGTCAGCGTGGGGCGCGTACTGGTGCCTTTGCCATTCAGTTCAAAACCGCTCCCCTGAATGGGATACGGCTGATACTGTCGCCCCTGCCAGGTGACCGGCTCACCTTTTTCGTTCTGCTCATTACAGAAAAAATAACGTTCACCACCGACCTCTGTCAGATCGATTTCCCAGAGCACCACCTGGGCTGACTGAGTGAGGCGTGTCGTCTCATGATGTGTTTCCTGTGGAATATCCTGCATCAGAGCCTCCTATGCCACGACCTGTTCAAAATCTGCCGTTATGGTTACCCACAGCGCCCCCACGCTTGCCGACCATTTACGACAAACCACCCTGATCGGTTTCCAGTCATAAGGTGGCGTCCACTGAAATGCGCGGACGCCACCGTGCCGTTCCAGAAAGGCTTTTAAAGATGGGTGTTCACATTTACGAACACGTATCGTCACGCTGTAAGTCGACAACTGGTTATTCAGTCCCGCCGCACGACGCTGTTCATAACCATCGCCCAGCTTCACTGTCACCACTTTCGGCTCTGATACCACATTCATATCCGGGCGCACTTTCCAGTGAAACGTCTCCATTACCGATATGCTCCACTTAACCGACCACCATCACGGGCCTGCTGTTGCATAAAGTCCGCTGCCGCTTTTTTCCCAAGGTCATAAACCACCTTCAGGGCAGCCGGACCTATCTGCCCGTTCGTGCCATCGTTATTGATCTCAATGTTGTACTGCGGGGCAAACATCGCCATACCTGAACCACCAATATCCGCCACAACCCCCAGCTTACCGTCAGCACCACGACGCAGTGGCAGAATGGCTTCAGGTCCAGCTTCCCCCATCACACCCGCGCCTTTTGCAAAAGCAAAAAACGTCGGACGGTTAACCACCGTGCCACTGTAACGACTCAAATCAGCAGACTGATAAATCCCCCCATTGGCATTCAGGGAAAGGCTGCTGAGATCAAATCCCAGTACACTGCCAATCCCTTTTATCGATTTCATCATGGTTGCCTGCGCCAGGATTTTCGCCATATCTGACAGCACCGAAGAGGTGAAGGATTTGAAGTTGAGTTTGCCGGTAGTGACAAAAGTTGCCAGGCCATTTCCCATGTTGCTGAAGGCTGACGAGAACACCTGTTCTGCTGTTCCTGCCGTATTATCTGCATCCACGGTAAAATCCTGAAATGCACGCAGGACTCCGTTTTTCCAGTTACCCTGCACAACTTCAAGCTGTTGCCAGTAACGGCGATTCTCATTCAGTTGTCGGTTCAGGCTCTCCGTCAGCGCCTGCTCGGCCTTTCTGTAGTCATCCGTGTTATATGTCCCTTTCTGCTCACTATCCCGCCTCAACTGCTCCAGCTGTTGCTGGTATTTCTGGCGAAGACTCAGTTGTACCTGATATCGCTGCCGCTGCTGATCACCCATACCCACCGTGGCGATATCCAGGTCATGTTGCTGGCGCTGAGCGCGCTCTTCTTCAGCCAGTTGACTGGTCAGCTGAATTGTTTTTTTCTTCAGATCGTTGAGTGCCGTCTGTTTCTGAAGCTCCTGCTGTTTTACATCCAGCAGCATCAGTGCCTGAATCAGTTCATCTTTACGGGCCAGCACACTCTTTTCATCTGCCGTCAGTTTTTTCCCGTCCAGATCGCTGATGCGCTGCTGCAGAGCCAGAAGCTGTTTATGCGCTTCTGTCATCTTTTCAGTGGCAATGCCTGCTGACTGTCTTGCAGCAGCAATCTGTCCTTCCACCTGTGCCTGTTGCTGACTGTACTGCAGCAATAACCGGGTGGCCTCATCATTACGGGTTTCGCGTGTTTTTTTCTTACCGGATGCCAGGGCTTTCTCGTAACGTTCATTTTCACGTTGTATCGCTGCATCCCTGACAGCCTGATCGGCGTACTGCATGGCATTAATACGCGCAATTTCACGCTGATGTCGTGCTGCTTCCGATTCATTCATCCGGTTCAGTGCAGCATTTTCAGCATTACGTCGTTTCTGTTGCTCCTGATAATTCCGCTCTGCCTGCTCTTTTGCATCCTGCAAATCCTTCTGGCGTTTTTTCTCCTGAAGATCGTTAAGACGCTGCTGATCGTATTCAACCTGAGAAGATGATGCCGTCCAGGGGAGTCTTTTCGCCCGCGACACTTTCTCCTGTAAAGCGGCAATCTGTTCATCCAGCGAGTCTTCACGACCAATATTCATGGCCGCATCCCAGAAACGACTCCACAAATCAGACAGATACTTCAGCGTACTGCCCAGCGCATTGAGGTTATTATCAATATCCGCAGTACGCCGACCGGTTTCCTCTGCCAGTGCATACATGGCTATCCGTGCAGCATCACTGGACCGTCCCTGATCCCCAAGGACACGTATCTGCTCAAGCTGAGTGGCAGTAAGAAAATGCAGCTCATTGTCCAGAGCCTTCGCGGCATTTACAGGATCATCCTTCAGCCGCTTAAACTGACTTATGGTATCGCTGACCGACTGGCCAACCGATCGCTCCATCTGTGCGGCAGCTCTCGCCACCATACCGATATCGTTTCCACGAAATGCGCCACTCCCCACCACCTGAGCCAGCGCACCGGCTGCAGCATGTTGCGTGATACCATTCCCGGAAATAGCACGACTGAGCGTCCACAGTTGCCCGGCAGTGACTCCGGCATAGTGCCCCGTCAGCGACAGCTGGCGGTTAAATTCTTCCCCCTCCTTCTGACCGTCATACCAGGCTTTACCCAGACCATAGACGGCCGCGGTAATACCGCCAATAACCCCGCCCAGCATCATGCCTTTCGGTGACATCAGTGTGTCTATCCATCCGGCACGGTTAGCCAGCGTTATCCCGGATCCCCTCAGCGCCCCTAAATTGCCGCGGGCCAGTTCACCTATCAGAACGCCTATCTCCTGGCGGGCCGCTGCACTTTTCAGCCCCAGCGAATGCGTGGCTTTTCCTGCCTGCTCCATTTTGCGGATATACACTTCTGCAGCACTGCTTACCCCCAGCTGGGCAGCCCTGGCACGAAGCAACTCAGAAGAAGAAAGATTCTGGCGGGTTGCCTGCTCTTTAAGCTGACGGATAAACGCCACTTTCTGTCGGGTAGACTCTTCCTCAGCCTGCGTAAGAACACGGGTTTTCGCCGTAACCTCAGAAATCAGCGCCAGATAATCCTGCTGACCAATCCCGCCACTGTTTCTGGCCTGTCGGATCTGCTGCTGAATACGCTGTAATTCCTGCAGCCCCGCACTGGCCTGTTTCACACTGTCAATCTGACGATAAAACGCAGCAGCTGCTTTATCCTGAGCCTCCGCCAGAGCCATGGCCTGCGCCTGTTCCTCGCGCATTTTCTGGCTCAGCGCCTCCATGCGCTGGCGGATTTTCTCCACCTCGCGGGCCATGCGTTCATGAGCCTGTGCGTTCTTCTCCACCGTCTGCGCATGGACGGATGCGGCTGTTGCAGCCGAAGAAGCCGCCTGCGTTGTCTGCCGGGCGGCCTGAGTCTGACGCTCCATAAAACGCTGCATACGGGCAGAAGACCGTTCTGCATCGCTGGCTGCACCATTCAGAAGGTTTTTGATACGGGGAATTTCATTTTTAAACTCTGCCGCATCAATCCCCAAATCAATGACCAGGTTGGCTATCTGGTCCATAACGCACACCTCCGGAAATACCTTCCCCAAGATGCATCAGTTCTTCGTCCGTTCGCTCCGGTATCCCGTTCTCTTCCGGTAAAAGGCTGAAATCAGCCACCGCAGCATCACTGCTGCCGGAAACCATTCTCACGATCAATGCCTTCAGCGAGGCAAACTGCGCATCCATCCACACATCACTGAAGCTCTGCATCCGGAAATAATCGCCCCACTCACCAAGCTCAGTGGCCGACATTTCCGACAGCATCCGCCGCCAGTCTGCCCGCCGGAACTCCCGGGCAAGCCGCATGACAAACTGCATTTCCCGCGTCAGGACTTTTCCGGCGTCAGCGCCTCATGCTCATCATCCCCGGCATTATCAATGGTCCCCATACCGCTCAGCGACAGAACCATCTCCGCCCCCGCACCCAGGGCATCATACGACCATGTTGTAATAACGGATGCGCAAAGCGTCTCAACATCCTTAGACTGATCCGCATTCCACAGTGAGCGGGAAACCAGCCAGGCATTGATATCCATCCCCATCCGCAGAAAATCAATCTGTCGTTCAGCCTCCGGCAGTTCTCCCTCTTCGGCATCAAACTTTGCCGTTCGCTGCTGAACAAACGCCAGATATTCAATTCTCTGCAGCCCGGACAGCTCACTGAGCACCACGGACTGCTTTTCATAATTAAACGTGCCCTGTTTCAGAAACATCATGTTCTCCACCTGCAAAAAAGCCCCGGATAACCGGGGCAAATGATGAGTATCGTCCTGTTAACCTGCGGCGCTGACAGCCACCGTAGCCACTGCCACAAAATCGCCGTCAGAAGTCATGCCCACAATGCTGACACTGCCCTGCTTCACGCCTTTCACCGTGGCCACAAGCCCGTTCAGGGTCACCGTGGCAGTCTGTGGATCTGTCGAATGCACACTGATCGCTTTGTCACTGGCTCCGTCAGGTTTTACTGTAAAGGTCAGCGTGGTGGTTGCTCCCACTTTTACACTGGCAGATGCCGGTGCCACCGTCAGCCCGGTAACGCCCACGGTTTCAGTGCCTTCCTCTGCCAGATACGGACGCCCCACACCGCTGATTTTCACGGTGCGGGTCATCACGTCTTTTGAGGCAATGGTTTTACCCAGTGAACTCAGCCAGCCACGGAAAACATCAACAGTACCGTTGGGATATTTGATACGAAACGCGCAGACTTCACCGGAGTCGAACAACTGAACCAGTTTTTTCTGCCCGCTGTCCCCCGGACGCCAGGCCAGCGTCGCCGAAGTATCACCGACTGATTTCTGCCCCTGGGTTGTCGTTTTCCAGTCTGCATCTTCATCATCGAGATAAGTGTCATCTTCTGCATCAGCGGTCATTTCGCCAGGTTGCAGATCCTTCACCATCGCAAGACGCAGCCAGTCAGTGTCCGATAAAGGGTTCGCAAACGCATCGCCCTTGCCGGTATACATCCAGAACGTCGTTCCCGCACCTTTCGTTTTTGCCAGTGGATTTGGTGTGGTCATTACCACCTCCTTAATTCGTGTACGTGATCTGGTACGTGATTTCCGCCATCGCCCAGGTGGCCATCTCATTATCACGTTGATAGTTAAAACCGAGTGGGATCAGGGTGTCGATGAGTCCGGAAAGTGCCGGTACATCATTCAGTGCCGGGAAAATGGTGCTCTCCATCCACATATCCAGCTCTGAATCCGGTGCCTGTGCCCGGATGAAGACAGCAATATGCAGCACAGCCTGCCAGTCATCTTCATCCGTCATTTTTCCGGTGTACTGAGCATCACTCAGCCACACCGCCACGGCAGGCAGTTCCTGCGCATCAACAAATGCCGGAAGTCCGTCAAAAAACGTGGCGCTGTCTCCACACTGTTCCCGAAGGCGTGCCAGTACGACCTGGCGGATTTGTGTATGTCGGTTCATCGGGTCAGCCATAACCTCAGTTGTTGTTTCAGTGCATACCCCAGCTGTTTCGGCATTTCCGCAGCAATGATGCGGTCGCGGGCATCTTCAAATGCCTGCGTCAGCGGTCCGGACAGCGGGATTTTCACCACATCAATGGGGTAACGATTTTTGCCATCAATACGCCGCATCACATGCCAGCGACCATTCGCCAGTTGCTGAATAAACGCATCCCGGAAAAGATATTTACCCACCTTCAGCACACTGCCACGGTACTGCAGTTTTCCACCACGCCGGGTCAGTCTGACCCGGGCTGTCCCCAGCTTAATGGCGGGCAGATTGCCCCGGTTAACGCGGATCCTGGCCGTCATTTTTCCTGACGGACTGGCTTTAAACACCCGGACACGCTGACGTACCAGTTTCAGGGGGATCCCTTTCACCTGGTTATCTCCCGCAACGGTATTCCTGGCAACCTGCCGGGTGGCAACCGAGACCGCTTTCTGTGCCACACGGTTTATCGCCCATGCGCTGGCCTGTGGCACCATACGGGTATCAAGGCTGTTCAGATTACGGATGGCATTCTCAAGCCCCTTCATCCCACACCTCTTTACTCAATAAAGATCATTGGCTTACCGTTAAAGCGTTCATGCCGTGTGACCGTCCATTGTTGTCCGTCATAAACAACGCGATCCCCGCGCCGTGGGCGGTATCCCAAAGAAAACACCACCAGAGAGACCGCAGGTCCGGACAGAGCATTCAGTTCTGCCAGTGTTTCTCCCGGGATCACAGTCATATCGACATCATTAATCGAGGCTGTCTTTCCCATCTTTCTGACCGTGATCGCATCCATACGCGCTGCCAGCCGGGAAAAGGGATCAGACATTGAGTTTTACCGGCACTTCTTCTGCACTGGTTCCCGCATCTGCCCAGACAACCCCGACCAGCGGATCAGAGCCGCTGTTAGTCAGCTGAACTTTTCCTGACTTCAGATAAACCTTCTTACCTGTTTTCATGTCATCCGTTTTCAGCTTAGGCAGCATAAACACACCTTCGGTCATGCCGTCGCCTGTTTCTCCCTGTGGAATATCGGTCAGCGCCACCGCAAAAACATCCCCCACCTGCACCAGTTCTCCGCTACTGATATTTGCACCAGCAACAATCGCCACAGTTTTTCCTTCTTCTACAAAATTCTTTGCCATAACTGTCTCCACACAGCCCCTAAGCGGGGCTGATTTCAGGTACAAAAAAAGCCCTTACGGGCCATCAGAGTTGTTGTCTGCGACGTTTACGCCGTACATTTCACCAGACCGCGGTGATCAACTGGCGCGACACCAGCGTCAATACGCACTTTCGTTGTCACGCCATCCACACTGAAGCCCTCCATCTGATCAATATATGGCGTATCCACACCGTTGAGATAAGCCACTTCAATCGTATCGGAGCCTTTTGACGCAGCCAGGTAGAAGGTGGTCTGGCTGTTATCATCAAGACGAGGCTCTGCAATAACGGTCGCAAAATCTTTCACCGGGTTAATAATACCGGCGTTAATGTCAGCCCCCTTGACACTTGAGGAGCGAATGACCTGGTTAGCAACAGACTCCATCGCTGTCGGTACCAGTACGAACGCAGGACGAATATTCAGATGACGCTCCCCCTCTTTCTGAACGCGCATCAACTGGCGGGCTTTATCCAGTGATGCCACGTCCATTGCAGCGTTCTCCAGTACGTTTGCATGTTTCGTTTTATCGAACAGGTTCACATTATCCGTGGAGATCTTCGGGTTAGACGTCAGAATGGCATAAACCAGATCGGCAATCGTGGATTTTGCCGCACGCCCCAGTTTCATCGGAACATCGGTCAGCATATTCAGATCATCGTTGATAATGGCCTGACGGGTGATGCTGAACAGTTCACCATAAGTCGCCAGTGCAATCGTGGCCTGTTTATCTCCGGTGGTGACGTACTTATATTCCGCCCCTTCTCGCACCTGACGCAGAGAACTGAAGCCCCCCATTCCCACACGATGAGCAATTTTAAAATCAGACAGCTGACCTTTCCGGGTCCACTGTTCGTAAGTCTCAGGGGCTTCTTCCCATCCCTGCAGAATGGCTTTGTTCGCGACATCCAGCAGAATATTACCGAAATCAGACGTACTGTGCGTGAACGCTGCCCCGACCATCTGCATCGGGTTATACCCGGAAACCCCAATCCCCCGTTCTGTCAGTGACATTCGGGCATATTCACGCAGGGTCATCCCGTTATAGACGTTATCCTGTTCACGCTCAGCAAATCCGGCACGCGCCATCAGCGCCTGACGGATCCCGTCCCCCACAAAATTACCGTTTCCAGCATAAATATGGGCCGGGGTATTTTTATTTGATGGTGAAAATTCCTTACCCATTTCGTTAAGTAATTTTTCACGGGCCTGCTCAAGCGAGCACTCCGGATCGGAAAGACAACTGGCCTGCAATGTCTGATAGCGCCCGCCAAACATACCAAACAGTTCATTAATACCACTCACACGTGCTTTTTGCTCTGCCAGTACCTGCGCACGGATACTGCTTTCATCTGCGGAAGGTGCATTTGTGGTAGTCGCGGTTGTGGCAACCGGAGCCGTAGTCTGCTCCTGTGTCTGAGATGCAGTATTTTTGTTTTCAGGTTCACGCGTTGCACTGTTGCGTGGCGGAATAATCATATTTCGAATGGATTCCGGCATTTTTTTAAATTCCTCTGTACGTTTTGACTGAATACATGCCATTGCCTTAACTTCCGGTGTCACCTGGTCAGCAAATCCGTGTGCCAGACATTCGGCACCGGACATCCAGGTTTCATCCGCCAGCATGGCAGCAATTTCATCGGTGGTTTTCCCGGTTTTCTGCGCATAAGCAGGCAACAGGACCGACTCAACTTTATCAAGCAGGTCGGCATAATCACGCATATCATCCGCATCGCCACCACTCACTCCCCATGGTTTATGGATCATCATGAATGCGTTTTCCGGCATGATGACGGGATCACCCACCATTGCAATGACCGATGCCATGGATGCCGCGACACCATCCACATAAACAGTGATGGACGCCCCATGATTTTTCAGCGCATTAAAAATGGCGATGCCTTCAAAGACATCGCCACCCGGTGAATTGATATGGAGATTAATGTGGGTGATATTACCCAGCGCATTCAGATCGCTAACAAACTGCTTCGCCGTAACTCCCCAGAAACCAATCTCGTCATAGATATAAATATCTGCGTCACTTTTATGACCCGCCTTCATCCTGAACCAGGAGTTATTCTTCAGGCTGGCCTTCGGTTCGCCGCGAAACCACGCGTTCTGTTTCAGCATTACCACCTCCTTTATCGCAGGCCGGATCGGTATCAAACACCAGATCCAGCCTGCGGTTTTCATCAATTTCGGCCTTGCGCCGACGTTTAACATCATCCGGATTACGACCACTGGCGCGCACCCAGTCTGATTCTGTTGCCGCACCACCACGAATCTGGATTTTCCAGGCTTCAGCTTCCTTGACAGGATCAATCCACGGCATGACCGGACCAGAATATGTTGCGTTATATAATGTTTTTATATCCACATCCGACGGAATTTTCAGCAACCCCGCGGCAACCACCATATTCAGCCATGCCCGGTACACCGGACGGGTTACAGCACCAATAAAACAGTCCTGCAGGATCAGATAGCCATCGGTGGACTCAACCAGCTCCTGTCGCTGGGAACTGTAGGTACCGTTATAGTTACGTGCTGCACTGGAAAAACTCAGACGAGTGCCCGCCGCCATGGCCCGCAACTGACCATTACGAAAAGTTTCCAGATTAGGGTTAGGCCGATCAGATTTAACCATGCCAATATCTTCCCCCTTACGCAGATCGTCATAAATAATGCCGGGAGTGATATGCAGTTCCCGATCATTATCTTTATTCGTCACAGGTTCCTCATAATCCTGCCCGTCTCCTTTACGAATATACAGCCCCAGTGCCGCAGCAATGCGCGCCGCTACCAGCTCAGCATCTTCATATTCCTTAAGCGCACTGATCCGCATCAGCACACCTGACAACATGGATGTGCCACGCGTCTGATGAAGGCGGCGGGTAAACTTCAGATGCACCATATTTTCAGCGGCGATCTCTTTGGTTTCGCTCTGTCGCCCGGTAACCGGATAATTTTTATAAACCAAATATTTTCTCGGCCTGCCCCATTTATCCAGAAAAACCCCCTGATTCATTCCCGCAGACTCATCACTGAGCATGGGCACAAAATCCGGCTCCATTGCCTCGAGCCAGAAAGGCACACCGGCAGTCCGCGCCAGCCCGGCACCTGCGCCTCTGACCATCTGGGCAAACACTTCTCCATCACGTAACCAGGTACGCAACAGCAGACGTTCGAGCATGGGGCGCGTATGCTGCCCGGTCACATCCGGACTGACAGACCATTCCGCCCACAAACGACGGATAATCATTGCCAGCTCTGTAGCCATATCACCATTTTTCAGTAATGGTTGTGGTTCAACAATGATCCCCTTTGCACCAATCACCCGCTCCTCAAGTTTGTCGAAAACACCGATTACTAGGTCATGATTGATGTCCAGAAAACGGGCCTGTTCCCGCAGAGAAACCGCCCCGTACTTACTGAGCTGGTCGGCAGAACGGTTTTCCCGTCGGGCTTTGTGTGTGCGGGTGGGTTTCACGGCCTCATAAGCGCGAATTAACGCCCTTGAGCGCAACCTCGCAGCTTTCCAGCCGGGAGAAAAAACACCAATCACATCATCAAGAATTGCCATCAGAACCTCGCCAGTTTATACCCCGGATTCCCCCGTCGCCGCGCGGTCAGAGCCACAAGGCGGCGCTCCCACTCCTGCCGCCCCTGCCGGATCTCAGATAAGTTTTCCATGGTCATCTGCTGACCATTAAAGGTGACGGATTTTCCGTCCAGCACAGCCATTTCCGCATCAATATAACGCTGGATCATGGCTTCAATATCATTCTGATTCATAACCATCCTCCGGATGTCACCCAGGGGTTATCCTCATCGGGTGCCATTTTTTTTCGTTTCTTTTTTCTGACCGGGGGACGTTCCGGCTCCGGCAGAACAGGTGGCTCCGCGTTGTCACTGACACACTCCAGCCAGGTTTCCCGGCGCGCCCACTCCGGCGCATCAGGCCACTGAATTTTCTCGTACCCATGCATAATGACCAGCGCCTCGGCATACACCATCAGGTCAAAGGCTTCGTTCGCACCACGCCCCGGCTTACTCCATTTCCCGTCACTGCTTCGCTCTTCATACGTCAGTTCGTCGTAAAACCAGCTCCCCAGCCAGTCGGGAAAATGCACATAGCCAGGACCGGGAGAATCACGCCATAACGCGTTATTAACCCGGTCTTTCAGAACGTCAGTCTGAAGAAGCCAGAGAGGCACATCACCCACAGCCTGCGCCCGTCGCCCCGTTCGTCCGGTGTTATCCGGAAATGTACGGGTTATCAGTTTGGCGCGTCGGATACTGTCGCCCTTAAACAGGTAAATACGCTTGCCAAGACCATCAAGACGGCAACGACGCCAGAATTTATAGGCATTATCGGTAACCCCGTCTTCACCGCCGGAGTCCACCGCCATTGCCATTACCCGCATGCGCTGAGAAGAGTCAGAAGCCAGCGGCCAGCCTTTATGAAAAACATCCGTCAGCAGAACATCCCAGTCTTCCGGATAACCGGCGGGATCAATACGCAGGCTTTCTCCGTTATTGTCACAACGCAGCGACTGCGTGATGTTGTAACGATCAACTATCCAGCGTTCGCCACGGCTGCCATAGCCCGTTACCTGAACCACAAAACGGCGATGGCGTCCCGCCTGCACATCTACCGTCGCCACAAGGAAATTAACGCCATCCGGCACACTGCGGGAAGGAACTGGCTCTGCCCGCTGCTCAAGCAGTTCACTTTTTCGTTGCTCCATGCTGGCGCGGGGAAGATAAGGTAATCCCCAGTCGGTATTGATAACCGTCTTGAGTGTTTCTTCACTGCCGGTTGTCTCGTATTCCTGTTCTGCAGTAAGCAGTTTGTAAACGAGTTGCGAGAGTGTCTGGTAAGCAGCTGCCGGACCCTCCATCCAGAATGACGCAATACGTGAGCGTCGGGGATCACCATGACGACTACCATCCGCACTGATGGATTCACCATCCCGCAACCAGACCCCACATCCGTTCAACTCACGTTTTTGTTCAGGCATAATCCGTCCTGAACAGGAAGGACACTGAATATAAGCCGCCTCACTTGCCAGCACGGGATCGGCAATATCACGGAAACCAGCAACCACGTCGCCGCAGGGCTGAAAATACTCACCACAGTGTGGACAGGGCCAGTACCAGCGACGGCGATCGCCACGGTTATAGAGCGACAGGATCCCCGTGGTTGGTGGAGCCTCATGCGGTGAAGTCCGTCGCCATTTCACATCCTTCACATCCCTGCCGGGGGAACTCTCCACCAGCGTCATACCACTGGACATAAATGTGGTGGTACGTTTTGATGCAAGAGAAAATGCATCCCCCTCACCATCAATATCTTCCGGAAAACGATCATAATCCGTCAGCGCCACACATTTATAATCTGATGAGGACATGATATTGACTGACGGCCAGCCAATTTTCAGATAGTTACCAGCAAGGAATGTTCTGTCATAAACGTTGTTGTCATTTTTATTCGGACTCAGGCGACTGACCACTTCCGGGCTGACGCGGAATGTTCTGGCGAGTCGTTTTTTGGAGTGTTCACGGGCTTTTTCCTCCGTCATCTGAATGATCAGCATATCCGCAGGATCACAAATCACGTTGTAAACCACCCAACCGTCAATCAGTCCGATAGTCTTGCCAGTTCGTGCCGGGCCAACGAATATCACCGCGTCATATTCACGCGAAGCCAGACAGTTCATCGGCTCAATAACATATGGTGCCACCAAAGGATCCCACGGAACGGAGTTTCCGGCTCCCATGGGTACCCGCATATATTGAGCGACAGCATCAGCAACCCGCATTCGTCTCGGTGCACGAAGGATATAACCTGAATCGGTTCGTGCTGCCTTTGCGGTTTCCTGATTCAGCATTACTCCTCCTGATGTAATTCCTCCTCATCATCCGCACCTGCTTCGGTCACCCGTTGGGCTATCTGATCGCGCAGATCATCAATGATGGTCTGAACACGACTTACAGCAGTGGGCTGCAGACCGCAGTCACGCTCCAGAACATCGGGTAATGTCTCCAGCACCTGTACCACCGCTTTTGCCCAGATGGCAAATTCCCGCCTGACATCGCTTGCCGGAATAAGTTGTGCTGTTTCCTGTTCAAACTTAAGACGTTCACGCTCAGACTGATACCAGGCTTTGCGCTCATGCGCGTCCATTTCGCCTTCTGCAACTGGCGGTGGTAATGCCAGAAATGCCGACACAATATCAACCACCCGATAAAGCTTGAGGTTGCTTTCATGCCCCCCTGCAACGGGTAGATTTTGCAGCCTTGCCGCAGCAGTCTGGCGATGTACTCCTGACAGTGCCGCCAGTTGACTGATATTCAGCGTCAGATTTTTCAACTCTCGATCCATAACCCATCCGGAATGTTTTAAACATGCATCTTGCGAACAACTTTAGATAAACGGTGTTAGTGATGAACAAAAAACAAGCAAAATCGACACCATAAAAATAAAATACATTGAATATCAATTGGTTACAGTGGTGGTGATGACGAATAAAATTTCAAAAACTAGCCTTTTTCCGCGACGCTCCCGCCCCGTGGCAGGCCACCCCACCGGAAGGACCCGCCAAAATGAGAGTGATTATCACCATTGCTGATGAATAAATTGATGAAAATCATTGAAACGCCTTTCAGCAAGATAACGGCGACGGTCGTTGTTGAACTCCGTAACTCTGCTACTAAGGTTAAAAGCATGGCCATCTTTTGCCACCGGCAAATCTTCAATGGATTTCCCCTGCCGGTTTTTTATTCCTCACATTATCGCAGCCCCTCAGTGAAGGGCTGCTGTAATGCCTGCTGTTACTCAGTAACGACCGCGCCTTCCGGTAGTTTCATACCGGCAAATACCGGACAGCCCGGGTGGCGATCATCTTCTGTTGCTTCCAACATTGACTCACCAAACCACTCCGTCGTGGCGCGACCATCAGCTGCTTTGTAGTGGATCAAGTACTGGTTTTCGCCATCCGCATACTGCGCGCGGGCTTTAACCTCACCCCATTCATCACTGATGCGCATCTCCACCAGTTGAGACAACTCAAACTTAAACGGAGCAGCATCAGCACCAATTGCAATCGGTTTGTTTTCTGTTTTTTCCATCATCGTCTCCTGATATCGAAGCCCGTCGCCGCACCGGGCACTGATCAACATTTGAGTATTCGCGGCGACAGAAAGAATTTATTTTATTGAATAGCCACAAACACAGAATTTCATGCTTTCCGGACGCTGGCGCATCCTTCATTTTTCAGCAAAATATTCTGCTTTTACAGGTGATCAGTTCTGCAGACACTGCCGAACGCCATCGATAAGCTGGCAGACCTGAGAAGCCGCATCGAAAAGCTGGCGCGCCTTATCCAGGCTAACGCATCCCACCAATAAAAAAGGCACCAGTATCACTACCAGTGCCCATTTCGCCGCCGTTCGCGGCATTCTGTGTGTCCAGTGTTTTCTGCTCATAACACACCTGGTTATCAGCGTTTCAACTGAAAATGAGGTCCGTCTTTCAGTGTTTTCCAGTCCCCGCCCCATTCGATGGTAATTCCCAGCTCTGCGGCAGCCTGCTTAAATGCCTGTGCGATTTTCTCGTACAGAGGCCAGTCCCATGACACCTGGCCGCCAATGTAGGCCACAACATCCACCGCATCACCAGTCAGGTGGCGGCTGTTCATAGTCTGGCTTTTCCCTGCCGCAACCAGTTGTTTCTGGCGATACTTACTGCGCAGGCCTTCCGTAATACCGAAATCAACCTCCGTCAGCTCCAGCGCACGGCGAACGACAGCAACCAGCTGTGGTTTAACGCCCTCCAGATTTTTTTCACTGCGACGGCTGAATCTGAATTTACCCGACATATTCACCTCAACAATGGAAAGATTTTTGTGACGTTCCCGCGTGCGCGTATCACCAGCACGCAGAACAGCAGGTTAAAAAACACTTCCAGCCAGCCCGTTGCTAACGGGCGACCACACAGATAGCTGAGGGGCGCAAAGGCATACAGCAGCATCAGCAGCCAGGCCAGCCATGACATCAGTGGTTTATGTCTGGAATCACGGCGACGATAAAAAAAGAGCGTCAGCACGATAACCGTGCATAACGCCACATTCAGCAATCCGGGAGGGTTACTTAACATTGCCGCCTCCTCCGCCCCGCAGGCGCGAGAACAGGCCGGACACCAGTGATGCGATATCCTGCTGGTGGATGAACGAGAGAATCTTCACCGACACCACCGCCACCAGCACCGCACACAGTGCATCCGCAGATGTACCGTCATAACCTGTTTTTGATGCAATCCAGGCTGACAGTACACGCGCCCCCAGTACACCAACAATGAACGACACCAGAAAATGTGCCGCCACACGCCAGGCTGAAATCTTCTGCGGCATCGTTGCCACAAACAACGCCCCGGCGAACGCACCAAACACAATCCCGAAATCCGTTCCGGTAAACAGCCCGAATACCGTCGCCCCGCCGAGCGCCGCAGCCGTGCCGGAACCGGATAAGGGTTCAGACATACTTTTTTCTCCTGTAAATAAAAAAGGGCCACCAGCGGCCCGTAAAAAAACACCCCGTCAAAGGCACCCGCAGATGCCTTTTGTGTGGTGTTATTCAGATTTACGCAGTAAAGGCCGGAGCACGACCAGCGCCATCGCCACCAGCACACCATCTGCCAGCACCGACATCAGCCGTCCGGTGAAATCCACCACCACTACCAGAAACAGCAGGATGGCAGCCAGCACAAGGCGCGCACTTTTCACAGGTACTGCTCCAGCGGCAACTGCAGCGCCTGAGCAATTTTCTTGAGCTGTGCTTCTTCATCCGGACCAATGCCATCCTGGTCTGCGATATCCAGACACAGGCACAGCACGTTAACTGCATCATCAGTACCGGCAACATCAGCCAGCTGACGAAGGGCTTCGGCATTGGCAGAACGCGGTGACGCTTCATAACGAGCGCGGATATTGGCGCTCATCTGGGCAATCTCACCGGAGAACGGCGCAAAGGCAGGAAGTGCTGCAATGGTTTTCTCCAGTACTGCGATTTCTTTCGCATCGCAGGTGCCGTCAGCATATGCAATGGAATACGCACCCCAGACGGTCGCCTCCACTGCGTCGCGGTTCTCCATCTTCTTCACTTCAGTAATGGCCTTGCGGGTTTTCTTTTTGAAAATACCAAACATCGTGACTTTTCCTTTTAGTGGGTGAGCCTGCGCCCCGGGGTGACCAGCCCACAGAGAAAGTCACACTGACCATCCCGTAAGCTCACCCCTGAAAGGCTCTGTGGCTTTTTGATATGCGCCGGGCGTGGCGCGAAGAAATGAAATAAAGCTTATCTGAAATTAAGGTTAATACGGGGATTTAAACCATTTTTAAAGCTTAGTAATATCAACTCGTCTCCTGGAGGAGACCGATGCTTATTCTTCTTCACGGACTTTGTCCCGCGGCTTTAATCCGACAGCCGCGCTTTTTTTTGCGCCATATTCATCGCTGACTTACATGGCATTGCCACACGGGCATTATCAGTGTCCGTGTTTTCTTTTTTTTGGGGAATTCAGAATAAAAAAAACCGCCCGGTGGGGGCGGCTGGTCAATGCAGAAGATAAGTTATTTTTATTGTAGTAAAACCAGGGCGTCGGGTGCCTCCCGAAGTACTCCATACTGCATGGATACTGTGGTTTCCCGCTAAACCGGCTCTTGAACCACCCCCGCACTGAGGAACACCCCGGCGGTGTTATTTACAACACCGGAATGATGCATCACCGACCCTGCCATGAAATACAAAATATCTACCAATAATGCACCATTCCGCTATTGTAAAAAGATGGCACTGGTACCGTAACAAATAACTTTCATTACAGGCTGGATGCGGTAAGGAGAGAGGGTGAAACATCCCACATATTTAATGTGCCAGCGCCCAAAACTACCTATCTCGTTACTTCTGGAACAGCGGGAATCGACCCGCATACGGTACCGACTGAGAAATCGAACTGGTGACCTGATGTTACAAGCCACCTGCTCTGATTACCGAACTAAGTCGGCACTGGTTCTTCGGGAAAAAATAACCACTCTTTACATTCCCCCTGGAACTAAATTTAATATTAATAAGACAGGTTCTCTTTTCAATAAAAAATTACATTAATATTCGTAAATATATGTGTATATTTCTGTCATTTCTTGGTTCCAGAAATAATAATATACACATTTAACGATTATTTTTTATTTCAGTTACAGTCTGATTAAATCTCTCTTCTTCCAGCTCCACACCTATTGCATGCCGTCCCAGCGATAGTGCTGCTTTTATTGTTGAGCCAGACCCCATAAAAAAATCAGCCACCAAATCTCCCGGACGGCTGCTGGCCTCAATTATCTGCCGCAACATACCCGCCGGTTTTTCACAGGGATGTTTGCCCGGATAATACTGCACGGGCTTGTACGTCCAGACATCCGTATAAGGAACGACTGCCGATACGGAAAAATAACGCCGCAGGGATTTGTACTCTTCCAGCAGGCTGGCATATTGCCGGTTCAGTTCACTGTATGTGCTGACCAGCTGGTGGTGTGGCTTTTCCAGTTCTCCGCGCTGATGTTTTTCTGCTGCAACACGCGCAAACAACGCCTGCAGTTTTCTGTAATCTGCCTCGTTCGGCAACTGCCACTGACTGGTGCCAAACCAGTGTGAAGCCATGTTTTTCTTTCCGGTGGCTTCCGCTATCTGTTTCGACGTTACCCCCAGTGATTCACGCGCATCACGAAAGTAAGAAATCAGCGGGGCCATGACGTGCTGTTTTAGCTCGCGCCCCTTTGCCGCATAGCCGTCATTTTTGGGCTGGTATGGCCCCTGATAATGTTCTGCAAACAGAATGCGTTCTGTTGCCGGGAAATACGTCCGCAGGCTTTCCTTGTTGCATCCGTTCCAGCGCCCGGACGGCTTCGCCCAGATAATGTGGTTCAGCACATTAAAGCGTTCACGCATCATGATTTCGATATCAGATGCCAGGCGATGACCACAGAACAGGTAAAGACTTCCGGCAGGCTTCAGTACCCGCCAGAATTGCGCCAGACACTGGTCCAGCCATTTCAGGTAATCATCGTCGCCCTTCCACTGGTTATCCCAGCCCTCGGGCTTCACTTTAAAGTATGGCGGGTCTGTGACTATCAGATCGACAGAGTTTTCCGGTAAGGTCTGGATAAATTCCAGGCAATCAGCGTTGATTAACTCACAACTGGATATTTTTACAGTATTAATCATAGATCAATAAGCACTTCTCTGATAGGCTCATACCGCTTTTGCGCAAAGCAGATGGGCCTGAGGTTTGCTTGTGACCCCAACGCATGAGCAGATGGCTGGCAGGTGCCGCTAACACCCACCAGCCGCCCATTACCACAAATAAAAAAGCCTTCACTGCGGAAGGCGTCTGTAACAACCGAACTGATAATCTGCCAGACCCGCCATAACAAGCTGAGTCAGTATTAACTGGCAGCGTTCGCGTGAAAGGTACGTATTCTGCGCAATTTCCCCGACGGTCGCCGGTTCGGTGACGCTTAATTCATTAAACACCACTCTGGCAGTTTCGGTCATATCCTGCTGTTTTAGCATGTCTTTTTCCCTTTTCTGGTTAACGTGACATACCAATAGCTCTTGTCGAAAAAGCCAGCAAGCTGAAAGACCCGTATTCGCAACCACCAGCGCGTTTAACGTCCTGTGCCGTTTTTAGGGCACAAAAAAAACCGCTCAGTGGCGGGATCTTTTGATAAAAACGACAAAGGCACCATTAAGGTGCCTTTTACACAGGGGCAGCAGGCTTGTCATCACCTCATCGCTACTCCTGGCTTCCTGTTCGGAAGTCTCACAAGTCCCATCAGGGTACAGCGACAGTATCAGCCAACACACTATGTGTGTCAATATAAATTCATATCGAATTCGATAATCGTTTTCGATTATCGATACAGATAAGCCATCCCTATCCCGTGCAATACCGCCCGTTTAATATTCTCAAACTCATCTTCCGCAATCATAGGAACAATATAATTTCGTCCCTCCCAGGTTCTGGTTTTTATGCGATCCAGTCGGCTCAATGAAACCGTCATCAACATGTCACATTTTACCCAGCAAGTAATATGCTCATTACCAGGTATGGGGTTTTCTGATAACTCATGATGGCAATCTCTGCGAGGGAGCGGTTCAGTAGTGCTTATTGGTACCACTGTTACCAATTGATTGTTGTGCCTGTTTCTGGACACGACCACCACTGGCCTGACCTTGACTATTTCCGGAACAACCATTCCCCGAAAATCACACATTAAAACAGAACGAACAGACGGCTGATACTTTAATACCATAAATCTCTTTGCCTGATAATGACGACTTGTGAACTCCACTACAAACAAAATGATTCTGCTGAACAGGCAGTTTCGCACTATACATTATAACCTGTTAAGCCAACAAAAAAACCCGCTCGGCGGCGGGATTTGCTTACTTTGCCATCGAGTACAAAATCGGCAAAATATCAGATTTGCACGAAATATATGCCTTTTAATCTACTTTTGCAACACTTTGCTTTGAAAATGCCGTCTTTTGTTCTGAATGTGTTCTCATCACAAACAATAAAGCCTCACTATCCAGCCGGTGGAAAATGTGTTTCATTGCAACCCAGTGACCAGTAAATGTTTTGGACCAGTTTTTAGTTGTCACTCCCGCCAGTAATGCCAGTTCCTGATATTCATAAGTTTCACGCCCAGCTAGCTCACTCTTCACATCCTGTGCCGCCAGCCAGATTAATTTTTTCAGGCGCTCCCGTGTTTTCTCCGCAATTTTTCTGGTACCAGATTGCGCGTTAAATTCATTCCACGCCCACTGTGTTATCGCAATCTGGTGTTCCCAGCAAATGCTGCCGCTGTAACACCACAGCAACCAGGCTTTATGGTGTTCTTCAAGAGACAGAACCGCCCGTCGCCATGATGATGTCGAAAACTCAACCTGACTTACCAGAGGAATTGACGTCCTCTTTGCCAGCGATTGTTTCCCCGGGATTGGTGGATTATCCAGCGTGATCATTTTTCCGGTCACTTCATCGCGGTACCGGATTTTTTTACGCCTGTAACGCCCGGTATCAAACATAGTATTCTCCTGCCAGGCTTCAAGCTGACCTTTTGTTGCCCCACTCAAATCAGCGGTAGCAATCATGAGCTGCTCACGCACAAACTGTAAATACTGGTTATTCATGCGCACTCCAGTTCTGTGATTTTTATCCCCAGCCGACCACCAGGAACGACCTGACCGCGCACAATATTGATTTCATCAAACTGCTCGTCATCGATAAGCAGTCCCGCATGCATCAGCGCATCCAGTGGTGCTTTCAGAATATTGTCCAGGTCACGACGGCGCTTATCCGGTGGTTCTGCAATAATCTTTATCGCCAGCCTTCCGGACAGGTTTAATTTCAGTCGCTGCTGGCGAACAATAAGTGCCACATCCCGGCGATAACGCTCACCGGCTTTTGATACAAAATATGTACTGCCACGACGTCGCCAGTAGGTGTTCACCGTCGGCGGGTAAGGTAAAACAAACTCTATCCCCATCAGTAATCTCTTTTATCCGAGTACGCCAGTTGCAAAGGCGTGATCAAGAAAACGAAAAATTAAATCAACCTGAGAACCATGCTTTTCTTCGAACGCCAGCGGATCTGCATGAAGCTCGTTGTGATGCTCCCGACACAGCGGTAGCGTGAAAATATCGTGGGCTTTTGTCCCCATTCCGCCCTGACCATGACCAATCAGGTGATGGGGATCGTCGGCTGGCTTACCACAACACGCACACGGCTGTGTCTTCACCCAGCGTGTGTATTTCTCGTTAACCCAGCGGCGACGTTTAGGTCGTTTCATGAAAGATTCCGGAGACTCAGGATCAACGGCAATGCTGACCACCGTCTTTTCCTGTGGTGGGTTCTGTTGCTGGTGGGCGTGAGGCAGCGGCGCAAGATATTTTGTGCGCTGTTTCAGTATGCTGGTGGCGGTCTGCTCTCCCGGTACGATGTCGCTTTCACGGTACATTGAGCGGATTTTTTCCGCACGCAACCCCAGCGAACGACGTAATACCGCTTCCGGTAGCGCGTCCGCCACCTGATTGCGGACCGCCCACCAGGATAATTCAGCCAGCGATAATTCCCGCTCCTGCGCACCGCTTATTGCGTGACGGATGACGTCAATCATCCATGCTGACAGGTTTTGATGAGCAAGTTGCTCGAGTGATTCGGATGTCTGGTCACGCAGCTGGTTGTCGCAGTGCCAGCACAACACCATTGCGCCGGTACCATAACGGTGAATGACGGTTTCACTGTGGTGATAATCGCCGTGTGGCCACTGGCAGGATTTAACATGGCGCAGTAACCAGTCAGACAATGCGCCAGCGCCACCAGCAGCACGAATCACTCGTTCGTCGCTGAAAAATGGCAGTAATGATTTATCCTCCGCCAGCGGCTGGCGAACGGCAGGAACGACCCCGGACGGCAGATTACGCATGCTTTTCGGTTCCGGCTCCACCAGTACCCGGGTATTGTGGAATACCGGCATGGATTCACGGCCCGGCTTAACGATCACCAGCCCGAGTTCCGGTACCAGAACAGGTCGAAGTAATACCCGCACGTTACCTCCAGATGCGTTGCTGGAATGTGCGGGACGGACGCGGTGGGCGTTCGGAGTAAGGAAGCCTGACGTAGATTATCCAGTGACGGTAGTCGAGACTAAGGGCTTTCTTAAACTCGTACCCACGTCTGCGGTAGTTATGAATCAGCCATTCGGCCTGTTCTTCAGTGCAGGGGGCATGCTGGAACCAGTCAGATTTGAATGCATGAGAACGCCGCCCGTGCCCGCTGGCAAAGACGGCTGAATTATCAGAATTGTGTAGTCTGGAATTTTGCGCCATCGGCTTTCTCCGGTGGCACAGTGTTACTCAACAGGGGTTCAGCCCTGCGCTGAATTGTAGATGAATTCACTCATCTTCAAAAGCAGAAAAACCAGCCTTAATCCCAGCTTCTTTCAGAGACGGCAACGATGTGACAAATTCATTTGCACGCAAAATAAAACCATCCGTCACAAGCCCATCCACAAAATGAATTAACGCAGCTCCACTCTTCCTTTGTTGAGACTGTAAACATTTAATACGGCAGTGGCTGACAATAGCACCATTCTCAACGCGCACAGTATAGAGGCCATCTTCACTAAAAATTTCACGTAATTCTTCGATTTTCATCAACAGAATCCTTCCAGATAAATAGCACTCCCCTGTTCGGGGTCCATCCCTCTTCTCCCTGCGCGCTACTTAAGTATTTTTGATTCTATTCCGGCACCATCTAAAACTTCAAACGCGTTGAAAATAAAAACAAAAACCCGCCGAAGCGGGTTAAGTGCGGGTGCGTTGAGGATGCCTGACACATCAGAGGTGGCGAGGGATTTCTCCCCCCGCCTGGTCACTCTTACTTCTCAGATTCGTAGTCTACGAAGACAGCAACCTCCGTCTGGCCGGTTCGGATTCGTACCTCACAGAGGTCTTTCCTCGTTACCAGTGCCGTCACTATGACGGTTAAACAGATGACAATCAGGGCGATTAACATCGCCTTTTGCTGCTTCATAGCCTGCTTCTCCTTGACCTTTCGGTCCGTAAGAGGCAATCTATATGTGACGAGCATATAGGGGCCTCACTTCGATTTATAGTCGGGTGGGGCTTTTATCTATCTGCCTTTGGTGTTCATGCCTGAGGCAGATAGCCTCAAGCACCCGCAGCAATTCTACTTAACTCTCCTTTTCCCGCAAACCGTTTTTATCCCCAGCGGCAAATCGAATACACCACCAGCGCCACCGCCATCGCAATTCCTACCGTTGTGAATGCTTCAGGCCAGGTCATCGATTCACCTCCTGCTCAATATTTTTAAGGTCATTTTCCGCATACAGTATTGCTGTCCTGGCTGCTCGTAACCGGGCTTTGGCATTTTTCTCTTCACGTTCAAGTTTTGCCACAGCTTCACGAAGAGCATCCCGCTTTGCATAGAGTGATTTAATCTCAGTCACGATGTTTTCACCGTTTCTCGCACGGTCAAGAACAAGCTCGAACGGATCTAAAGCCAATCCACACCGTTTGCAGGTAATCGTACGATTCACTTCTGAAATTGTTGTACGGATATGCTGACAGCATTTTTGCTCGACACTTTTTTCGTCGGTTATCACAACGTTGAGGAGCCCTTCCTCCTCTGATTTTGGCTGCACCAGGGTGATAACATTGTCGCCTTCATTTTTCATCAGTTCACCTCCTGCGGTGGTTCCGGTAGCGGCATCCAGTGAGTTGCCTGCTCAATACCATTACCCGGCTTAATCGTTGCTTCTCCTCGCCGGAATGTGCTTCCTGTATAGCGTGCGGAGCATATTAGCGGTTCAACCAGAGAGCTATCGAAATTCACCGAAATAAGCACGTTCTGGCCCTTTTCAGGCATTCGCTCACTACAGCTTATCCAACCATCCGCAGTTACTGGAAAGCTGACGTTAGCGAATGCCGCACGCAACCCAGTCTTAATTTCCTCTACCTCATCAGCACCTAGAGATGAATCTGACAGTGCATGATGGAATGCGTAAGCCATGTCGTCGTTTACTGACACAGACTCTGCTGCCAACGAGGCCAGTGTGATTTCATAAGCTCGGTACTCAATATCATCACGTACATCGAGGTGATTAACACGCCCCATGATTTCTTCAAACAGTTCGTCGTTAGTTAAAGTGCTCATGTGTTAGTCCTTGGCCTGTATCTGCTTCTTAACCAGTTTGCGTAGATGTGCCACAGCCATAGAAAGAGTTTCCACCGCTCGTTTATCCAGCTGTGGGGACAGAGACACCAGTTCGTTTATTGCGATCTCAATGCCCTGTGCCTGCACTGTGGGAGCTGGCGGCACACGATACAGCGGAATTACACGACGCGGGTCCGCATATTTATCTGGCGGACACTGAAATATCTCACCGAAACCATACTTCCTGACATCGCGCAGTTCCTCTTCATCAGTCCATGCCACCGGTTCTGCTTCCAGCGAGGCTAACGCTATTTCATAAGCCCGGCGCTCAATATTGTCTCGCACGTCCAGGCTGCCTATACGCTCTTTGATTTCTTTAATCAGTTCTTTGTCGGTGAACGTTGTCATGTGTTAGTCCTTATCCTGCTGTGCTTTCAACTGATGAGGGGAATAAAATCTTTTCATCAAATCCGGCATTCATATCATGGACAGCAACACACCAATCCATCGACGAACGATTATCAAGAGCCTCCATGATTTCATCCATGCGGCGCAGGTCATACAGGTAAATGCTTTTATCGCCAATGGTGTAAAAACCAATTTTTTTCGGTGATGGACAGCGATCAAGAACTTCCTGTAATTCGTTCAACCATGCCTGTTCTTTTTTTGTCAAAGTTGCCATATCAGCTTTCCTTATACGGATTAATTTTATTGTGCAGTGTGTTGAACGACGCCCATACCACGTCGTTATACAATTCAATAACTGGCTCAATTACTTTTCCGATTATCCAGGCCAGTAATAGCGGGGATATCGGTATCATCAACACGATAAACAGAATGAGAAACAAAAATTCTGTCGCTCTACTTTTTCGCGGATATTCTTTTCTGAATAATGTAGGCATATCACTCTCCTTTGTTGCTCCTCAAAATTTTATGCCCTGGCGCAAAAGCACGCGTTTTGTCGGCGCTTATTCGCCACCCATCTTTACGTGCCTCTTTTGCACAGCCAGCCCATGACGTACCGATATACTCAGCAAAATCTGGCGACTTATATTTGCCATTTGTACACTGGAGGCAATCATAATAGAGATGCATGGTGTAACTTGCAGCAATAGCCATATCAGTCTCCTTTAGTGCGCAAGTGGTTTTTCCAGCGGTTTTGCGCCGCGTTGGGCTTTTTGCAAAAACCGCAATCCATCATCCCGTAATATTTCATCAACCCCATTCGTCGGTTGCTGAGTCTCACCCACGACCAGACGCCAGGAGCGTTTCTACGAACTAACAGAATCTTTGCTTTACGGTTTTTCATCGTTTTACTCTCCGATTAGTTCAGCCATTTTTATTACCGCCCTTTCGGGCGGCCTCCTGATGATTTGAGGGTGCAGGAATCCCTCCGGTTAAGGATTTAATAAAAATCACTTCTGATTTAAATTTTCAGTGTTTTGTTGTCAGGTGGTTTATCGCCTTTATGCTTAAGCCTTATTTCTCAGCCATACACAAACAGGACCATCTTCAGTGTCATGAATGGAACCAATGAACCAGCCTTCACCTTCCGGGCGCTCCGGCTCCCAGGCAGCAATATCGGGACCATCTGCGTCCAGATTAAAATCATCTTCATCCATAGTTCTGATGGTCCATTGAAGATTATTTTCCTCCATCCATGCGTTAAACTCTTCCGTTGAAATATATTCTCTACCATCACAGAATTTTTCATATTCAGGATGCGTCCAGCAGCCATATTCATCACGTACTACTGGTATTTCTTTAATTTCATTCATTTCTGTTCTCCCACGTTTTCAGACTTTCACCACAGAACGGGCAAAATGAAACCCGAACTGGTAATTTAGAAAATTCACCGGAACGCAACATCACCAAATCAGGTCCGCGAGTTAAACTCTCATTCCAGATTTTGTATATCAGCAGACCTTTTCGCGTCGTGTATTCAGCATCATGTTCAAGGGATTTTGCCAGGGCCGTACACGGTTCTATCTTGTTGCCATAAACCTGGCATTTTGATTTACCCACTGGTCGCCTCCTTCACAAAAATAATCCAATGTGTTTTATCGTTCTTACCGGTGCGCTGGCTGATGATTGGTTTCGCGTCGGTTAGTGCCAATATCTGGCGGACAGATATTTGCGTTTCATTCCATTTAAAAATCAGAACGCCATGTGGCCACAACACACGAAAAGCTTCTTTAAATCCCTGCCGCAAATCATCACGCCAGGTATCTTTATTCAGCCGTCCATATTTCTTTCCCATCCAGGCTTTATCACCAACACGCTCAAGATGCGGAGGGTCGAATACAACAACCGGAAACGATGCGTCTGCAAATGGTAATGCTCGAAAATCTGCTATCAGGTCAGGACTGATAATCAGGCGTCGTCCATCACACAATGTGTGCTCTTCTTTTCTGATATCGCTAAATATCGCCCGTTCGTCATTCTTATCAAACCAGAACATGCGACTGCCACAGCACATGTCGAGAATGGTAGCCGACTCACTCACAACATCACCTCCTGAAAATTACCCTGATAAAACGCCAGCACACGCTGCATAACCTTGCTTTTCCGGCACTCGCGACAGATTATGTTCTGACGCCTGTCGTAGCGGCGTATTTCTCCGTCTGGTAATGACCAGATAAGGTCAGGATCAACCACAACCGGTTTCTTCACCTTTGCTCTTGATAGTTTTTTACGGGCGTTTTGCCAGTCCTTACGAGCCTGTTCTGACGGGAATAACCCGTAGCCAGAGTTATATACATCGCCACTGGCAACCATCTCTCTGGCGAGAACGCTCATTAAATATCTTGTCGCACCCGTCTTAGCTTCCAGTTGTCGTAGCGTCTCGCGCCCGCTCTGGCGCACGAGTTCAACAACCTGCCCCTTAATTTTTTCCCGCTCTTCTTGTGTAAATACTTTTGCCACAAGCCCTCCTGAAAAATCACCTTCACAATTCATACAAAACCAGCCGCTTTCCGGCGTTCATACTCCTGTTTCAGCAACTCAATTGGCGTTGGTCCCGACGGGCGTTCTGGTGCTGCCAGTTGTCGCCGGACTGGCGGAACGCTCAGGCCGTTACTAACATGCTTTGCCCATTTCGTCAGCAGCCGTTCTGCAAGCCGTTTTAATTCCCCTTCGGTCATCTGGCGCTCAATCCCCTTTGAACGCATCTCGAGGCAAATGTGATACAGCACAGGCTGAGACCACGGGTACTTATCACTTCCGTCGTATCGCCAGGACTCATTGCGCCAGCGGCGGTACTCCTCCATCACAGCATCCACCGTCAGACCAAATGGATTTGCCCCACTCTCCGAAATCAGCGCCACAAACTCAGCCAGGTCCGGAGGCCATGTTTCACCCGCCCGGCAGCGGTCCATGCACTGGCGGCAGACCTGTCGGATTTGCTGCTCAGTCATCGCACCAATCTGTGCAATCCAGAGCTTCGAAGGTGCGGCTCCGTTCTTCTGGGTCCAGCGGTTCGAATAAACCTCCCCCATGAGTTCCCACAGCTTCCACGCCGTTTCCGTCGCTGATAAATCCGTTTTCACGTTCCCACTGCTCACGTGCTGCCCGAATTTCCTGAACTGCCCGTGATGCGGTGCCACCTGGTGCTGCTGCATGGTTTACCCCCTTGCTGACTGGTTTAACCTGCGCCCTGACGTGATTTACGTGACGGGCGAATTTCTGCTCCCACTGAACCTGCGTGAACACTTTGCCCTCATCGCTCCAGTAATCCCGGAATGCGGCAAGTTCAGCAGGTGTAAATTCCGGCTCCGGCAGAGCCACTCCCCACAGAGCCGCCCGTCGTCGAAAATCCCGTGACGGATGCCAGCTATCGGTCATCGGAAATTTTCCGATGGGTTCGCTCAGGCCATCCAGGAATACAAGGGGTGCTGCCTGTAACGATAAAACTTCCTGCTCACTGGTCGGAGCATTCTCGCGTGCGTTATGTGTGGGGTTTAGATCTTTGGGTTCCTTTGGGTTCCGTGATCCGTTTTTGGGTGTCTTTGATGGAAAATTTGGGTGTCTTTGGTTATTTTCCATGCAGCTAAGAGTTCCGTTTTTGGGTCTGTTTTGTGCTGAAACATAACCATTTTCGGTACTGTTTTTATTAACAGCACCAATTTTACCCACCTTTAAAGACTCCCGTTTTTGGGTGTATTCAGGCTCGGCAACACTTTCTTCTACACCGATAAGTCGGTACACCACAATTTGCTTTGTTCTGCCTTTTCTCTCACCGGTATCAACAATTAACCCAATCTCCATCAGGTGTCGTAAGCTGTCCTGCACAGTCTTTTTGTTCAGTTCCGTTACTTCTGCCAGTGCAGATACAGACGGGTATGCACACAAATCGGCACCGCACATATCAGCAAGCCAGGTCAATACAGACTTACTGGATGAACTGCCGGTTTTCACCTTTTTAGCCCATCGTAGTGCATCGATACTCATACGAACCCCTGGCAGACATTTGTTTATCTGCAAAGTAATATTGATATTGCTGACGATACGCATGCTTGAAAGCAATAGCTTTTTTTATAAGCTCGTCAGTCTCACGTTCCACAACAGATGGATCCGCAAAAAGCAGCCCGGACTCCACCACATCGCCATATTCTTTGTTTAACCCGGCGATCATGTACGTAATGCTTTTTCCGTCAGTAATTTCACAATACAACCTGAAATCGCTGATCCGGATAGCCTCCATAATTGCCGGAATCAGCGCCGTGAATTTTTCCCGCTTATCCCTGGTGTCGATAGCTTTCCAGCGTTCGAATATCTTCACCCGGTTAACGCCCAGCGCCCGTTGATCAACCTCGCCATCATTAAACGTGACGCGTTGAACATCGATGTTCGGGCGTTCTTTCAGAGCCCAGAATGCTTCCGTGATTAATATCGTCGCCTGCTCCTGTGTCATTCCTGGTCGACATACCCAGGCATCCAGAGCCTCACAAACCTGTTCAGGGGTGATTTTCATTGTTCAACCGCCCCGCCCGCTTTGCCTTACGATATTCGTCATAAACTTTGGGGTCGTACTGAAGTTCCCCGCCGGATGCCTCTTGCAGGCGCATCGCGCGACCTTCAGGAACCAGTTCCCCCCATTGAGAAACAGCAGATGGATCAACACCAGCAGCTTTCGCTACTTTGGCTTTCGTCCCATAAAAATTAATTACGTCTGATTTAAACATCGCCCCTCCAAAGTTGAGTTTTCTCAATAGTAATCACTCAAGGAATCTCAAGTCAAGGGTTATTAAGATATCTAAATATGAACGAGAAAACTTTAGGTCAACGAATTAGAGAAAGACGCAAACAGGTTGGTTTAAGTCAAAACGATTTAAGCAAAGCCGCTGGCGTATCTGGCTCATCAATTTCACTATGGGAAAGCGACCATACAGCCCCGCGCGGGCAAAATTTGCATCGCCTGGCTGAGGTATTGCAATGTTCACCAACTTGGATACTGTTTGGTGACGAGGATAAAACACCAGATCCACCAGTTGCACTCAACAGCGCCTTAGACTTATCGGAAGATGAGTTGGAGATGTTGCGATTGTATCGCGCACTTCCAAAATCAGAGCAGCAAGCACAAATCAGCGAACTCCGTGCCCGCGTTGAGAATTTTAATCGCCTATTCACCGAGCTACTAGAAGCTCGCAAACGTAACAAACATCAGTAACCCCCTTCACAAATTTTAAAGCCTTACATTTCAATGTATTGGCTTTATTTTGCATTAAATATTGAGTTTTCTCATTAAAAATACTTGACCAACATTCATGAGAAAACTAAATTACCACCCATCAAGACACCGCACGGTGTTCTCAGCAAACAGTTCCGCTACCCGGCGTTAAGGGGAAATGAGGTCAATATGGATACTATCGATCTTGGTAACAACGAATCTCTGGTATGCGGCGTGTTCCCAAACCAGGACGGCACGTTCACCGCGATGACGTATACCAAAAGCAAAACGTTTAAAACCGAATCTGGCGCGCGTCGCTGGCTGGAAAGAAACTCAGGTGAGTGATATGGATTTCGACACAATCATGGAAAAGGCTTACGAAGAATACTTCGAAGGCCTTGCCGAAGGCGAAGAAGCTCTCAGCTTCAGTGAGTTTAAACAGGTGCTTTCCAGCTCGGCAAAATCTAACGGCTGATAAGCGAAGCAGCACCGCGAGGAATCAGTATGCAGAAACGAGAACCCGTCATCATCGCGCCAGACTATACCGATGATGAACTTTATGAGTGGATGCGCCAGAAAATTAATGCAGCGCAGGATCTGAAATGGGCCAATGAAGCCAGGGCTAAGCAGGCTGAAAATCTGTCCGCTCTGGAGCAGGATATCACCAGACTGGAAAAAGCAGCGGCATTAAGCATTGCCAGAATGATTACATACCCGCGTTAATAGCTAACCAACGAGGCTAATAATGGAATTTAAAGATTTACCAATGCAATTCCAGGAAATGGCAGCGAATATAGTTCGTTCCCAACTGGCGACTCTTGACCTGAGTACCGTAGAAAAAGAAACCATCGATACTATATCCGGTAACGTGCGTCGTGCCTTTATCGGTCTGTACGAAGAGAAGCAGCTCTCTGATAACCAGGATTTACATAAAAAATACTTCCTGGAATTAATGGACATCATTGATAAGGGGTTTGGCTTGTTAATGGAAAAGAAAGGAATTCGAATGAACCCCCTTGAAAATTACTTCGTAACAAGAAGCATTAATCCCTGTGATTTAAAGCATCGCGCTTCGGATGATGGTTTTACATTTAAGCATGAAAGTGAAATAGCAATTAATCATTAAAATCAATAACTATTTCAATAAGTGATACCATCTCGTTGCATTTTGTTGAATTCATCTTACGTAATACTTCATGTTGATTAGCACCTTTGGCGGCATCAGTTTTCATTGCTGGCTGATGTCCGCCCTTTTTAAAGTGAATTTTGTGATGCGGTGAATGCGGCTAAGCGCACGCGGAACAGTTAAAAGACCATTTGTTCTCCGTATCAATACTTATGGGTAGGTACTTGCAGGCGGGTCCCTGTATTCCGGCGTTAATTGTTAACTGGTTAACGTCACCTGGAGGCACCAGGCACCGTATCACAAAATTCATTGTTGAGGACGCGATAATGGAAACGTTATTACCAAACGTTAATACGTCTGAAGGTTGTTTTGAAATTGGTGTCACTATCAGTAACCCTGTATTTACTGAAGATGCCATTAATAAGAGAAAACACGAACGGGAGCTATTAAATCAAATATGCATTGTTTCAATGCTGGCCCGTTTACGCCTGATGCAAAAAGGACGCTGACAATGAATACAGCATTTGCACTCGTTCTGACAGTTTTTCTTAATACAGGCGAACCAGTCGATCTTGTTATTGGTATACATGACTCAATGAAAGAATGCATGGCTGCCGCAGCGGAACAGAAAATTCCCGGCAACTGTTATCCGGTTGATAAAGTTATTCGCATGGACAATAACGAAATCCCGGCAGGACTTAAAACAGCACCGTAATTAATATCCGGTTTCATTTTTATATGCCAGCAATGGCAGGGATTTGCTCACCCTAAAAATAGTTACGAGGTTTATCAATGAGCGCTGATAAAGAAGAAATTGCACTATATTACGAAGCCAAAAATGACAAAGTCAGAAAACGCCTTGGGATTAAAGGCGGTTTTTACTGGCGCACAGCAAAAAAATTATCGATTGCAATATCACGCGGTGTTGTCGCAATGGACGATGCCGGATTTGACGAAGAGGATTTTAAAAAACCTGTTCGCGTCCATTTACCCGTTGTGAATGACCTTCCTCCGGAAGGCGTGTTTGATACCGAATTCTGCAACCGATACGAAAAAGGCGGGGAAGATGGTATCACAATGGTACTCATCGCGCCCTCTGTTCAGGACAAACCAGCCAGCACTGACAATACCAACGTCAACGGCGAAGACATGGCTGAGATTGAGGAGAACATGCTCCTGCCGGTTTCAGGTCAGATTCTGCCTGTTCGATGGCTGGCACAGCACGGCAGCGAAAAACCGATCACACACGTTTCGCGGGACGAACTGCGCGCATTACATAACGCACAGGATGAAAAACTTCCCGCCGTTACCGCGCTGGCCATCTCAAATAAAGCAGCGCAACTCGAACCACTGGAAATTCGCGATCTCCACAAACTGGTACGCGACACTGACAAAGTTTTCCCTAATCCTGGTAATTCAGACCTGGGACTGATGACCGCTTTTTTCGAAGCATACCTGGGCGCTGACTACACCGATCGCGGTCTGCTTACAAAAGAGTGGATGAAAGGAAATCGTGTTTCACGCATCACCCGCACGGCTTCCGGTGCTAATGCCGGTGGAGGGAACAAAACCGATCGCAATCCGAATTTAGTACACACCTTTGATACGCTGGATGTGGAGATTGCAGCGGCCACACTTCCGATGGATTTTAATATTTATGAAATTCCGGGCAGCGTTTATCGTCGCGCAAAAGAAGTCGTCCGGAAGAAAGAAAGTCCGTTCAAAGAATGGTCCGCAGCACTTCGCGCAATCCCGGGTATCCTGGATTATTCCCGCGCCGCTATTTTTGCACTTATCCGGAGCGCACACCCTGAGTTTTATCATTACCCGGGACGCCTTCAGGGGTATATCAACGCCTATTTAACGGAGACTGATCACGAGAACCCTACCGAGGAAACTCTCGCTGCTGCACGACATACACCGGAAAAAGATATCCTGGAAGAAGTTAACCGCGAACTGGCTGCTGAACGCGAAACAGAAGAAGAAAAAAATAATGAGGAAAAATCACAACCGTCTGACGCAATGGCAGATGAACAGGCAACGGCTGAAACAATGGAGCCGGATACAACTGAACATCGCCAGGACACACAATCGCTGGATACTCAGGCACAGATAGATCCGGTTAATCAGGTAAAAGCTACCGCTGACGAAGTAAACAAAATTATGCAGGCAGCCAATATCAGCCAGCCTGACGCCGATAAGTTGCTTGCTGCCTCTCGCGGAGAATTTGTTGCAGGGATTAGCGACCCGAATGATCCGAAATGGGTGAAGGGGATTGAAACCCGCGATTCTGTAAACCAGAACCAGCAAGAATCGGAACAGAACGACCAGAAAGCGGAACAAAACAGCCCAAATGCGTTACAAAACGAGCCAGAAACGAAACAACCTGAGCCAGTAGCGCAACAGGAACCGGAAAAGATCTGCACCGCCTGCGGTCAGAGCGGTGACGGCAACTGCCCTGATTGTGGCGCGGTGATGGGCGACGCAACATACCAGGAAACATTCGATGAAGAGAATCAGGTTGAAGTTCAGGAAAATGATCCGGAGGAAATGGAAGGCGCTGAACATCCACACAAGGAGAATGCTGGAAGCGCTCAGGACCACGCCAGCGATAATGAAACTGGCGAGACGGCAGATCCCTTAATTGCGGTGAACGGTCATCACGTTATCACATCCACCAGCAGAGTGTGGACTCACCTGTCGGTCGACCTTGAAACGATGGGGACAAATCCTGATGCACCAATCAACTCTATTGGCGGTAAATTCTTTAACCCGGCAACCGGAGAGATGGGGCCGGAATTCAGCAAAGCTATCGATCTGGAAACATCTGGCGGAATCATCGACCGGAAAACAATAAAGTGGTGGGCGAAGCGATCACGCGAAGCGCAATCTGCCATTTTTACCGATGAAATCCCGTTAGATGACGCTCTACTGCAATTACGGGAATTTATCAACGAAAACTCCTGCGAAAGCTTTGTCCAGATCTGGGGAAATGGAGCCAACTTCGACAATGTGATTTTACGCCGTTCATATGAACGGCAGGGGATCCCCTGCCCGTGGCGTTACTACAACGATCGCGATGTGCGCACAATTGTTGAACTGGGAAATTCCATTGGCTTTGATGTCAGAATGGCTATTCCATTCGAAGGTGTACCCCACAATGCACTTGATGATGCACGTCACCAGGCAAAACAAGTTTCAGCAATCTGGCAAAAACTGATCCCAAGTCAGGCTGATTTTTAATGTTCAACCATCGCCGGTTGTGACTGGTATTCTGCAACCGGCGCTCATCTGAAGTAAGAGATAAAAGCGATGAGCGAAGTAATCATGATTGTCTCTCCCGGTAAATGGGTATCCGAAGAACAGCTAATTGCACTGAAAGGAATAAAAAAGGGAACGCTAAAAAAAGCCAGGGAAAAATCGTTTATGGAAGGAAGAGAGTATAAGCATGTCGCCCATGACTGTATGCCATGGGATAACAGCCCATGCTTTTACAACCTGGAAGAAATTGACCGCTGGATTGAGCGCCAGGCATTGGCAAGACCAAGACGCCATCTTACTTGACTAAAAGCCACACTAACCAATGAGAGAAGCTGAAATGAAATATCCGACAGGCGTGGAAAATCATGGAGGGAAATTACGTATCTGGTTTGTTTATAAAGGTGTAAGAGTCAGGGAAAATCTTGGGGTTCCTGACACGGCAAAAAACAGGCGCATTGCAGGTGAGCTGCGCGCCTCTGTTTGTTACGCAATAAAAACTGGTGTTTTCGACTATGCAAAACAGTTTCCCTCCTCACACAATTTGGAAAAATTTGGTGAGGCCCGACAAGATTTAACCATAAAGGAACTGGCTGAAAAATTTCTGGCACTGAAAGAAACGGAAGTCGCAAAAACGTCACTCAACACGTACCGTGCCGTCATCAAAAATATTCTGAGCATAATCGGTGAAAAAAATCTTGCATCGTCGATTAATAAAGAAAAATTGCTGGCGGTACGTAAAGAGTTACTTACTGGATACCAGATCCCCAAAAGTAATTATATTGTTACGCAACCGGGTAGATCGGCTGTCACCGTAAATAATTACATGACAAATCTTTACGCCGTGTTCCAGTTTGGTGTTGATAACGGTTACCTGGCAGATAATCCGTTTAAGGGGATCTCGCCATTAAAGGAATCAAGAACCATTCCTGATCCTCTTTCACGGGAGGAATTTATCCGTCTTATCGACGCCTGCAGAAATCAGCAGGCCAAAAATTTATGGTGTGTTTCTGTTTATACAGGCATTCGCCCTGGTGAACTGTGTGCGCTTGGGTGGGAGGACATAGATCTGAAAAATGGAACAATGATGATCAGGAGAAATTTAGCAAAAGATCGTTTTACGGTACCAAAAACACAGGCTGGTACCAATCGGGTAATTCACCTTATCAAGCCTGCAATCGACGCTCTCAGGAGTCAGATGACACTAACGAGGCTGAGCAAAGAGCATATTATTGACGTTCACCTCAGAGAGTTCGGCAGAACAGAAAAACAAAAATGCACCTTTGTTTTTCAACCTGAAGTGTCAGCGAGAGTAAAAAATTATGGTGACCATTTTACCGTTGACTCAATAAGGCAGATGTGGGACGCAGCGATAAAGCGCGCTGGTCTCCGCCACCGCAAATCATATCAGTCGAGACATACTTATGCCTGCTGGTCGCTGACAGCCGGTGCCAACCCGGCATTCATAGCAAACCAGATGGGACATGCAGATGCGCAAATGGTGTTTCAGGTATACGGGAAATGGATGTCTGAAAACAATAATGCACAGGTAGCCCTGTTAAATACACAGCTAAGCGAGTTTGCCCCAACCATGCCCCAAAACGAGGTAGTGCAAAATTAAATTGTTAATTATCAAATAGTTAGTATTCATGACTCTTGAAATCCATAAATTCAAGCGCAGTGCCCAGCCATCCCGATACTGCTGCTTTCACCAAATCCTTAGTGCTTCTTTCGTGTTTTTCTATTGTCATAATGGTTATCTCTAAAAAAGAGGTAAGATGCGTACTACTTACTCGCCGTTATTGGTATTATTCAGAAAAAGTGAGTAAGACTTTGCAGCAATGTTTTTGATCCTGTTCAAATAAACTAATGGCATCAGCAACATGCTGGAAATCAAACGTATGGGTAATTAATTTTTCTGGTTTAATTAACCCTTTACTTAACCAGTCGATAACGATCGGGAATTTATTTGCATTTAAGCGTGAAGAGAAAATAGAGAGTTCTTTTCCGGTAATTCCTTGCTGAATCACTTCAGACGGTTCACTGGAGAACCCCATCAATACAATACGTGCCGCTGGAGAAGCCAGCGTTACGGCCTCTTTCACGATAGAAGGATGACAAGCCGCATCGATAATTAATGTCGGCTTGATGCCTTTTTCAGTGAAAATCTCGCCAAGCGGTGTCTGGCTGTTATTAATCGCCCAGTCAGCCCCGCTCTCTTTCGCTTTTTCCAGTCGTTCATCAATGCGATCGGCAACAATCACATTTTTAACGTTATAGACGCCTTTTAATACCTGAACGATCGTCAGGCCGATTGGACCGGCACCATAAACCAGAACGGTATCATTTTCAGTCGGTTGACCATGTCCGGTTACGTTAGCCGCAATGGTAAAAGGTTCGATCATTACCGCATATTGATCGGCCACTGCTTCAGGAATTTTCCACGCATTTTTTGCCGGAACCACGGCATATTCACTGAAACCACCGTCAGCGTGCACACCTAATACAGCCAGTGTCGTACAAACGTTCGGTTTACCTATAGAGCACGGATAGCAATGCCCACAGCTGACCACCGGATCGACAGCAACACGTTCACCGACTCTGGCGCTTTCCACGCCTTCACCCACTGCATCAATGACGCCAAAGAATTCATGACCAATGACGCGCGGATATTTCGCAAAAGGATTATGCCCACGATAAATATGGCTATCTGAACCACAAATTCCGGCAAGTTTCACTTTTACTCGTACTTCACCCGCTGACGGGGTGGGTATTTCACGTTCGACAATCGCCAGTTGATTCGGTTTTTCAATTAATATGCTTTTCATTATCTTACTCCTTACCAGTTCCACAGCGTGCCATCTTCCAGACGTGCGACTGGTAGATAAGCAGGTTCATAGGGATATTTCGCCGCCAGCTTTTCATCGAATTCGATACCAAGACCCGGTTTGTCTCCCGGATGCATATAGCCGTTATCGAAAGTCCAGTTGTGCGGGAAGACTTCGAGCATTTGTTCGGAATAACCCATGTATTCCTGGACACCGAAATTGGGGACCCACAGATCAAAGTGCAGCGCTGCAGCCATGCAGACTGGTGACAAATCGGAAGGACCGTGTGAGCCAGTACGTACCTGATACAGCGAAGCAAAATCGGCAATCCGGCGCATACCGGTAATTCCGCCTGCATGGGTCAGCGTGGTGCGGATATAATCGATGAGTTGCTCTTCAATCAGTTGTTTGCAGTCCCAGATGCTGTTGAAGACTTCACCCACTGCGATGGGTGTGACGGTATGTTGGCGAATGAGACGGAAGCATTCCTGGTTTTCCGCAGGCGTCGGGTCTTCCATCCAGAACATGCGATAATCTTCAATGCTTTTACCAAAGCGCGCCGCTTCAATAGGCGTTAAGCGATGGTGCATGTCATGCAGCAAATGTTCATTAAAACCAAACTTGTTACGTACCGCGTCAAACAATTTCGGCATGAAATCGAGGTATTTCTCCGTCGACCACAGCTGCTCTTCCGGCCACTGTCCTTTGGTTGCGGGTTCATAAGCCAGACCTTTACCTTTCGACATGCCGTAGGTGGTTTTCATACCAGGGATTCCGCACTGCACGCGGATGGCTTTGAATCCAAGCTCTTGATGACGGGCATAATCATCCAGAGCTTCATCAATACTGTGACCGGTGGTATGGCAATAAACCATCACCCCTTCACGAGACGCGCCGCCGAGTAACTGGTAAAGCGGCATGTTGGCAGCTTTGGCTTTAATATCCCACAGCGCCATATCAACCGCTGAAATGGCCGACATCGTAACCGGACCGCGACGCCAGTAAGCACCTTTATAGAAAAACTGCCAGATATCTTCGATACGGTGCGCATCGCGACCAATAAGCTGCGGACAAAGGTGATCCTGCAAATAAGAGGCCACGGAAAGCTCACGTCCATTGAGGGTGGCATCCCCAAGGCCCGTAATACCGTCCTCAGTGGTGATTTTTAATGTGACGAAATTACGCCCCGGACAGGTAACAAAAACTTCAGCCTTTACGATCTTCATGTTCGATTCCTTGCATCGCTTGTCGTGATGCATGAAATCTACGCAACTGAGCTACTACCATACAAGTATGAAGATCGAAAAAAGCCGGAGTGATCACAAAAAAAGGCGTATATTTGCGCTGTGAATGGTTGACAAAAGATGAAATAGAATACCTTTTGTCAGCTGACACTTCCTCGTATCTTATTGATAAAATGGATTTATGTTCCTACGTGCGCCCCCAGCCCGCAACAATGATCAACATGCCGCAAAGCGCAATCAACGCCCCCGTCCAGTCATAAAGAGTCAGTTTCACGCCATCCACAACGCGCAGCCACATCAACGCCGTGCAGACATAAACGCCACCATAAGCCGCGTAAACACGCCCACTCGCCGCAGGATGCAACGTTAACAACCAGACAAACAGCGCCAGTGAAATCCCCGCCGGAAGCAACAGCCAGATACTGGCGTTTCGTTTTAACCACAACCAGGGCAGAAAGCATCCAATAATTTCACACAGCGCAGTAGCAAAAAATAGTAACGTTGTTTTAATCATCTTTGTCACTTATTGACATCATGTATAGTTATAGGGCGACATAATATCATCAATATAAACACCCTCCTGGTACGTTTTGCGTTCGCAGTGGATGGTGTAGAATCACCTTTAATCATTCATACAGGGAATGAATTATGAAAATCACTCTCAGCAAACGAATCGGCCTGCTCGCTATTCTGCTGCCTTGCGCACTGGCATTGAGCACAACTGTTCATGCCGAAACTAACAAACTGGTGATTGAGTCTGGCGACAGTGCACAAAGCCGCCAGCACGCCGCTATGGAAAAAGAGCAATGGAATGACACGCGCAATCTGCGCCAGAAAGTGAATAAACGCACTGAAAAAGAGTGGGATAAAGCCGACGCCGCTTTTGATAACCGCGATAAATGTGAGCAAAGCGCCAACATCAATGCCTACTGGGAGCCCAATACTTTGCGCTGCCTGGACCGTCGAACTGGCCGCGTTATTACCCCCTAACCTGTTATTGATTTAAGGAATGTAAGGACACGTTATGCCAAGCGCCCACAGTGTTAAGCTACGCCCGCTGGAGCGTGAAGATTTACGCTATGTACATCAACTCGACAATAACGCCAGTGTGATGCGTTACTGGTTTGAGGAACCCTACGAAGCCTTTGTTGAACTCTCTGATCTGTATGATAAGCATATTCACGATCAGAGCGAACGGCGCTTTGTGGTGGAATGTGACGGCGAAAAAGCCGGTCTGGTGGAGCTGGTGGAAATTAACCATGTACATCGCCGCGCAGAATTTCAGATAATTATCTCCCCGGAGTATCAGGGGAAAGGTCTGGCAACCCGTGCCGCCAAATTAGCAATGGACTATGGCTTCACCGTTCTCAATCTCTATAAGCTGTATCTGATCGTCGATAAAGAGAATGAAAAAGCGATTCACATTTACCGCAAGCTTGGCTTTACGGTTGAAGGTGAATTGATGCATGAGTTTTTTATTAATGGTCAATATCGTAATGCCATTCGCATGTGTATATTCCAGCATCAGTATCTGGCAGAGCACAAAACACCGGGTCAGACTCTCCTGAAGCCGACCGCACAATAGCATTAATAATAATCGATCGTATTTTTGATGGTGTAAACCCGTTCGACGGCGGGTTTTACTCCTTCATCAACAATGATCAGCTGACAGTCCACCGGATTGGCGTGACTGTCATATTCACAGCTCTGTTTTACATTACCAACTCGTTGATTATTCAGTAAAGTAACCGCTGTGTAATCTAATTTTTTGATCGGGTCCGTTGATGGCGTGGCGCTGACAGATAATGTTTTGTCGTTACTTTTCGTGGTTTTACCCAGTGGATAACCCTGATCATCATAGCGATATTCCATCTGCATTTGTTTGCTGCTGGCTTTAATCACGAAGCCATTATCATCGGTTTCCCAACTCACCCCGGCAGAAGGTAATTCTGCTAGCTGGCATTTTCCCTGTAAACGTACTCTCTTCTCCAGCGTCTCGGCATCACGGTAATAATTGGCGTCCAGTACCAGAGCGACCACGGTATTATTTTCCAGATCCAGTAATTCGAGTGAATCAAAACAGCCTTCTTCCGACAAAGTCCCAGAAACACGTTTCGTCACTTCACCTTGCTCATCCATTAATGTCTGAGTGAAATCTTTTACCGGACCACGCAGCGGATCAAAATCGAATTCATTAGAGAAACTGGCCATCTCAGGGGTAAATGAAAGTGTTACCTCTGTGCGGTCACATCCTGTGAGGAATATCGCGAGTAAGCATGGTAGTAATTTGTATTTCACAACAGTCACCAGAGAGTAGAGATGATTCTCAATCATAGTAGCAAATACAGTACTTTACACGTTAAATGCTATGCTTAAAGAAGTTATCTTCGCGTAAGGAGCTTATGATGAAACTCTCAACCTGCTGTGCCGCGCTTCTGCTCGCCCTCGCCTCACCCGCGGTACTCGCCGCGCCGGGATCCTGTGAGCGCATACAGAGCGATATATCACAGCGCATTATCAATAATGGCGTACCCGAAAGCAGCTTCACGTTAAGTATTGTACCCAATGACCAGGTTGATCAGCCTGATTCCCAGGTCGTCGGCCATTGCGCTAATGATACGCATAAAATTCTCTATACCCGCACCACCAGCGGTAACGTCTCTGCTCCCGCGCAGTCTAGCCAGGATGGCGCGCCTGCCGAACCGCAGTAACACATTATCGACTGAACGCCGGATATGACAAATCCGGCGATTTGAACATACAACATAATCCCACCTTATTACTCATACCCTTCTATTGATATGGATTAATAATTCTTAACCCAAAATGGGTAGACTCCCTCTATTGTTAGCGCGCTAAATATTCAATATATAAACTTTTATATAACGATAAAGAACAGGGAGTGAGTTATGTCCAAAAATGAACGAATGGTGGGCATCAGCCGCAGAACACTCGTTAAATCTACCGCGATAGGTTCTCTGGCGCTGGCTGCAGGAGGTTTTTCTTTGCCGTTTACCCTGCGCAATGCAGCAGCATCGGTACAACAGGCCCGCGAAAAAGTGGTCTGGGGTGCCTGTTCCGTCAACTGTGGTAGCCGCTGTGCACTTCGTCTACATGTTAAAGATAATGAAGTGACCTGGGTGGAAACTGACAATACCGGCAGCGATGAGTACGGCAACCATCAGGTACGCGCCTGTTTGCGCGGTCGCTCCATCCGCCGGCGTATTAATCATCCCGATCGCTTGAATTACCCAATGAAACGCGTGGGCAAACGCGGCGAAGGCAAATTCGAACGGATTAGCTGGGATGAAGCCCTGGATACTATCGCCAGTAGCCTGAAGAAAACCGTCGAACAATATGGCAATGAGGCTGTATATATTCAGTACTCTTCGGGGATCGTTGGCGGCAATATGACCCGCTCTTCGCCATCAGCCTCGGCGGTCAAACGCCTGATGAACTGCTACGGCGGTTCACTCAATCAGTATGGCTCCTACAGCACTGCGCAAATTTCCTGTGCCATGCCCTACACCTACGGCAGTAATGATGGCAACAGCACCACGGATATTGAAAACAGCAAGCTGGTCGTGATGTTTGGTAACAACCCGGCAGAAACCCGCATGAGCGGCGGTGGCATCACTTATCTTCTTGAAAAAGCGCGCGAGAAATCGAACGCCAAAATGATTGTTATCGATCCGCGATATACCGATACGGCTGCTGGTCGTGAAGATGAATGGCTCCCTATTCGCCCGGGCACCGATGCCGCGCTGGTTGCGGGTATTGCCTGGGTATTGATTAACGAAAATCTCGTTGATCAACCTTTTCTCGATAAATACTGCGTCGGCTATGACGAAAAAACCTTACCCGCAGATGCACCCAAAAATGGTCACTATAAAGCCTATATTCTTGGTGAAGGTGATGATAACACAGCGAAAACGCCGCAGTGGGCTTCGCAAATTACCGGTATCCCGGTAGACCGTATCATCAAACTGGCGCGTGAAATTGGCACAGCAAAACCCGCTTATATCTGCCAGGGCTGGGGGCCGCAACGCCAGGCAAACGGCGAACTGACTGCACGCGCTATTGCTATGTTACCTATTTTGACGGGCAATGTCGGCATCAGCGGCGGAAATAGTGGCGCGCGTGAATCGACCTATACCATTACCATAGAACGCCTGCCGGTGCTGGATAATCCGGTCAAAACGTCAATCTCCTGCTTCAGCTGGACAGATGCTATCGATCATGGTCCGCAAATGACGGCAATCCGCGACGGCGTCCGCGGCAAAGATAAACTGGATGTGCCCATTAAGTTCATCTGGAACTACGCGGGAAATACCCTCGTTAATCAGCATTCTGACATCAACAAAACGCATGAAATTCTGCAAGACGAATCGAAATGCGAAATGATTGTGGTCATCGAAAACTTTATGACCTCATCGGCAAAATATGCCGACATTCTGCTGCCAGACCTGATGACCGTTGAGCAGGAAGATATTATTCCTAACGACTACGCCGGTAACATGGGATATCTCATTTTCCTCCAGCCAGTCACCAGCGAAAAATTCGAACGTAAACCGATTTACTGGATCCTGAGTGAAGTCGCGAAACGTCTTGGACCTGACGTCTATCAAAAGTTCACTGAAGGTCGCACGCAGGAACAATGGTTACAACATCTGTACGCCAAAATGCTTGCCAAAGATCCGGCGTTACCGTCTTACGACGAACTGAAAAAAATGGGTATCTATAAGCGTAAAGATCCCAATGGTCATTTTGTCGCCTACAAAGCATTTCGTGACGACCCCGAGGCAAATCCACTTAAAACACCTTCCGGTAAGATTGAAATTTATTCCAGCAAGCTGGCGGAAATTGCCCGTACCTGGGAACTGGAAAAAGATGAAGTGATAAGCCCACTGCCAGTTTATGCCTCTACCTTTGAAGGCTGGGACTCCCCTGAACGTAGAACCTTCCCACTTCAACTGTTTGGTTTCCATTACAAATCCCGTACTCACTCGACCTACGGCAATATTGATCTCCTGAAGGCTGCCTGCCGTCAGGAGGTGTGGATCAACCCTATAGATGCGCAGAAACGTGGGATTGCCAACGGCGATATGGTGCGGGTGTTTAACCATCGTGGCGAAGTTCGGCTACCAGCCAAAGTGACACCACGTATTCTCCCTGGAGTTAGCGCTATGGGCCAGGGAGCCTGGCACGAGGCCAATATGTCTGGCGATAAAATCGACCATGGCGGCTGTGTGAATACGCTAACCACTCTGCGCCCTTCACCACTGGCGAAGGGAAACCCGCAGCACACTAATCTGGTCGAGATCGAAAAAATATAACCCACTACAACCATAAATTCTGGCATGACATTTTGTTTGAAAAGCAATAAGTGAGTAATGATGAAAATCCATACCACAGAGGCGCTCATGAAGGCTGAAATCAGCCGTAGAAGTCTGATGAAAACCTCCGCACTTGGCAGTCTCGCGCTGGCAAGCAGTGCTTTCACTCTGCCATTTTCCCAAATGGTTCGGGCGGCAGAGGTTCCGGTAGAAGAGAAAGCGGTCTGGAGTTCCTGCACCGTTAACTGCGGGAGCCGCTGTCTGTTACGTTTGCATGTGAAAGATGACACCGTGTACTGGGTGGAGTCTGATACGACAGGTGACGACGTCTACGGTAATCATCAGGTTCGCGCGTGTTTACGCGGGCGCTCTATCCGCCGACGGATGAATCATCCTGATAGGTTGAAATATCCCATGAAGCGCGTCGGCAAGCGCGGTGAAGGTAAATTTGAACGGATAAGTTGGGACGAAGCCCTGGATACCATCAGTGATAATCTTCGGCGGATCCTAAAAGATTACGGCAATGAGGCTGTACATGTCCTGTACGGAACAGGTGTAGATGGCGGAAATATCACCAACTCAAACGTCCCGTACCGTCTGATGAACTCTTGCGGTGGTTTTCTCAGTCGCTATGGCAGCTACAGTACCGCACAGATCAGTGCCGCAATGAGTTATATGTTCGGTGCCAATGATGGCAACAGCCCGGATGATATCGCCAATACGAAACTGGTCGTTATGTTCGGAAATAACCCGGCAGAAACGCGGATGAGCGGCGGTGGTGTCACTTACTACGTCGAGCAAGCCCGCGAACGTTCAAACGCACGCATGATCGTCATCGATCCACGTTATAACGACACTGCTGCCGGGCGTGAAGATGAATGGCTGCCCATTCGCCCTGGCACCGATGGCGCACTGGCCTGTGCGATTGCCTGGGTACTGATTACTGAAAACATGGTCGATCAGCCATTTCTCGACAAATATTGTGTTGGTTACGATGAAAAAACGCTGCCCGCCAACGCACCACGTAACGCGCATTATAAAGCCTATATTCTGGGCGAAGGGCCTGACGGCATAGCTAAAACGCCGGAATGGGCAGCAAAAATCACCAGCATCCCGGCAGAAAAAATTATCCAGTTGGCGCGAGAGATCGGTTCAGCAAAACCTGCTTATATTTGTCAGGGTTGGGGGCCACAACGACATTCCAACGGCGAGCAAACGTCCCGCGCTATTGCCATGCTTTCCGTTCTCACCGGTAACGTCGGCATAAACGGCGGCAACTCAGGTGTACGCGAAGGTAGCTGGGATCTGGGGGTAGAATGGTTCCCGATGCTTGAGAATCCTGTTAAAACGCAGATTTCCGTCTTTACATGGACAGATGCCATCGACCATGGTACGGAAATGACCGCGACCCGTGATGGTGTTCGTGGAAAAGAAAAACTGGATGTCCCCATCAAGTTTTTATGGTGCTACGCCAGTAACACATTGATCAATCAACATGGCGACATCAATCACACCCATGAGGTGCTTCAGGATGACAGCAAGTGCGAGATGATTGTTGGCATTGACCACTTCATGACGGCCTCGGCTAAGTATTGCGATATCCTGTTGCCCGACCTGATGCCAACAGAGCAAGAAGACCTTATCTCTCATGAATCTGCAGGGAATATGGGCTATGTGATCCTCGCCCAACCCGCAACCTCAGCAAAATTTGAACGCAAACCCATCTACTGGATGCTGAGTGAAGTCGCCAAACGCTTAGGACCAGACGTTTATCAAACCTTTACTGAAGGTCGCAGTCAGCATGAATGGATCAAATATCTCCATGCGAAAACGAAGGAACGTAACCCTGAGATGCCCGACTACGAGGAGATGAAAACGACCGGGATCTTTAAGAAAAAATGCCCGGAAGAACACTACGTCGCTTTCCGCGCATTCCGTGAAGATCCACAGGCAAACCCGTTGAAAACACCTTCGGGGAAAATCGAAATTTATTCTGAACGACTGGCGAAGATTGCAGATACCTGGGAATTGAAAAAAGATGAAATTATTCATCCCCTTCCTGCGTATACCCCAGGTTTTGATGGCTGGGACGATCCCCTGCGGAAAACCTATCCACTGCAGTTAACGGGCTTCCATTACAAAGCGCGTACCCACTCCAGCTACGGCAATATTGATGTGTTACAGCAGGCCTGCCCACAAGAGGTGTGGATCAACCCCATTGATGCTCAGGCACGCGGTATCCGTCATGGCGATACCGTGCGGGTATTTAACAATAATGGAGAAATGCTGATTGCCGCAAAAGTGACTCCGCGTATTCTGCCTGGCGTTACCGCCATCGGGCAAGGTGCGTGGCTTAAAGCGGATATGTTTGGTGACCGGGTCGATCACGGCGGCAGTATCAATATTCTGACCTCTCACCGCCCTTCACCGCTGGCAAAGGGAAACCCGTCGCACAGCAATCTTGTCCAGATCGAAAAGGTTTAAGGAGTAGCCCATGACCACACAATATGGATTTTTTATCGATTCCAGCCGCTGTACTGGCTGTAAAACCTGCGAACTGGCGTGCAAAGATTTTAAAGATCTTGGCCCGGAAGTCAGTTTCCGCCGTATTTATGAATACGCTGGCGGCGACTGGCAGGAAGATAATGGCGTCTGGCACCAGAACGTGTTCGCTTATTATCTCTCCATCTCCTGTAACCATTGCGATGACCCCGCATGTACAAAAGTCTGCCCCAGCGGCGCAATGCATAAGCGTGAAGATGGCTTTGTGGTGGTTGATGAAGATGTTTGTATCGGCTGCCGCTACTGCCACATGGCTTGTCCGTACGGCGCACCACAGTACAATGCTGAAAAAGGGCACATGACGAAGTGCGATGGTTGTTATTCGCGCGTCGCCGAGGGGAAACAACCCATATGTGTCGAATCCTGCCCGCTGCGTGCACTTGAGTTCGGTCCAATTGAAGAGCTGCGCCAGAAGCACGGCACTCTGGCTGCCGTCGCGCCACTGCCGCGCGCGCATTTCACAAAACCCAATATCGTTATCAAACCTAACGCCAACAGCCGCCCGACCGGCGATACCACTGGTTATCTGGCTAATCCGGAGGAAGTGTAAAATGGGAAATGGATGGCATGAATGGCCACTGGTTATCTTTACCGTATTGGGTCAATGCGTAGTAGGCGCGCTGATTGTTAGCGGAATTGGCTGGTTCGCCGCCAAAAATGACGCAGACCGTCAGCGTATTGTCCGTGGCATGTTTTTCCTCTGGCTGTTGATGGGCATCGGGTTTATTGCCTCTGTCATGCACCTGGGATCGCCACTGCGAGCGTTTAACTCGCTGAATCGAATCGGAGCTTCTGGTCTGAGTAACGAGATTGCTGCCGGTTCCATATTTTTTGCCGTTGGCGGACTATGGTGGCTGGTGGCGGTCATCGGTAAAATGCCGCAAGCGTTGGGGAAACTCTGGTTACTTGTCAGCATGGCGCTCGGCGTCATTTTCGTCTGGATGATGACCTGCGTGTATCAAATCGACACCGTGCCAACCTGGCATAACGGTTACACTACGCTGGCTTTCTTCCTGACGGTATTGTTGAGCGGTCCAATACTTGCTGCCGCAATTCTGCGGGCAGCTCGCGTTACATTTAATACCACACCATTTGCCATCATTAGCGTTCTGGCGCTGATCGCTTGTGCCGGGGTGATTGTGCTGCAAGGTTTGTCTCTGGCGTCTATTCACTCATCCGTGCAACAAGCCAGCGCACTGGTACCAGATTACGCCTCCTTACAGGTCTGGCGTGTGGTATTGTTATGCGCAGGTCTTGGATGCTGGCTTTGCCCGCTCATTCGTCGCCGTGAACCTCACGTTGCCGGACTTATTCTGGGGCTAATCCTCATACTTGGCGGTGAGATGATCGGGCGTGTGCTCTTTTATGGCCTGCACATGACAGTAGGAATGGCTATTGCAGGTTAACAAATCGGTGCGGGGCAACCCGCACATTTCAGGATGTTAGGAATGACCCATTTTTCACAGCAAGATAATTTTTCTGTCGCGGCGCGCGTGTTGGGCGCGCTGTTTTATTACGCTCCAGAGAGTGCGGAAGCCGCACCTCTGGTTGCGGTACTCACCAGTGACGGCTGGGAAACTCAGTGGCCTCTACCAGAAGCGTCATTAGCGCCGCTGGTGACGGCTTTTCAGACACAGTGTGAAGAGACTCACGCCCAGGCCTGGCAGCGTTTGTTTGTCGGCCCGTGGGCACTGCCGTCTCCGCCGTGGGGGTCGGTCTGGCTGGATCGCGAATCTGTGCTGTTTGGCGATTCAACATTGGCACTTCGTCAGTGGATGCGCGAGAAAGGCATTCAGTTTGAAATGAAGCAAAACGAACCGGAAGATCATTTTGGTTCACTGCTGTTGATGGCTGCGTGGTTGGCGGAGAATGGTCGCCAGACAGAATGCGAAGAATTGCTGGCATGGCACCTTTTTCCGTGGTCAACACGTTTTCTTGATGTTTTTATCGAAAAAGCAGAACACCCTTTCTACCGTGCACTGGGTGAACTGGCTCGCTTAACGCTGGCGCAATGGCAATCACAACTGTTGATTCCTGTCGCGGTTAAACCGCTGTTTCGATAGGATCACCGTAATATTGCCGGATGGTGACGATTACGCGCAATCCGGCAATAATAGGTTACAGTGTCACGTTTTTTTATCTCTTAAAGCACGCACTGCTTTTGCGGCTGGCCTCTTTTGTCGCAAAATAGTCGCCCGTGTTTCATTGCCCATTTCTGCTCATGCATCATCTACACATCTATCCGGATCTGCGCACTATGTTCCGCCGTCTGCTTATCGCAACAGTCGTCGGTATTCTCGCGGCCTTTGCCGTTGCCGGGTTTCGTCATGCGATGCTGCTACTGGAGTGGTTGTTCCTCAATAATGACTCCGGCAGTCTGGTCAATGCAGCGACAAACCTTTCCCCCTGGCGACGGTTGCTAACTCCGGCGCTCGGCGGACTGGCGGCGGGTTTGTTGCTGATGGGCTGGCAGAAATTTACCCAACAACGCCCTCATGCGCCGACCGATTACATGGAAGCGTTGCAAACCGATGGACAGTTCGATTACGCAGCAAGCCTGGTTAAATCGCTTGCCTCGCTGCTGGTAGTAACCAGCGGCAGTGCAATTGGTCGCGAAGGTGCGATGATTCTTTTAGCTGCCCTTGCCGCCTCCTGTTTTGCCCAACGTTTTACGCCACGCCAGGAGTGGAAATTATGGATCGCCTGTGGGGCCGCGGCGGGAATGGCTGCGGCCTATCGTGCCCCGCTTGCTGGCAGTTTATTTATAGCCGAAGTGCTGTTTGGCACTATGATGTTGGCCTCTCTCGGCCCGGTGATTATTTCCGCCGTCGTGGCATTGCTGGTTAGCAATCTGATTAATCATAGCGACGCGTTACTCTACAACGTACAACTCTCAGTGACGGTTCAGGCTCGTGACTATGCGCTGATTATCAGTACAGGTGTGCTGGCAGGTCTGTGCGGACCACTGTTGTTAACGTTAATGAACGCCTGTCATCGTGGATTTGTGAGTCTCAAACTTGCGCCGCCCTGGCAACTGGCACTAGGCGGGTTGATCGTGGGTCTGCTTTCCCTGTTCACACCTGCAGTGTGGGGCAACGGCTATAGCACCGTACAATCCTTTTTAACCGCCCCACCACTGTTAATGATCATTGCCGGGATCTTCCTTTGTAAACTGTGTGCCGTGCTGGCGAGTAGCGGTTCCGGCGCACCCGGTGGGGTCTTTACACCGACGCTATTTATCGGTCTTGCCATTGGCATGTTGTATGGTCGTAGCCTGGGATTATGGTTCCCTGATGGCGAAGAAATTACACTTTTACTCGGATTGACCGGGATGGCGACACTGTTGGCGGCGACCACGCACGCGCCGATTATGTCGACGTTGATGATATGTGAAATGACCGGGGAGTATCAGCTACTCCCCGGTTTATTGATTGCCTGCGTAATTGCGTCGGTAATTTCGCGGACGTTACACCGTGACTCTATCTACCGCCAGCACACTGCGCAGCATAGCTAAGCGGATGTATTGCCCCAGTTCACGCTGTTCGGCGCGCGGCAGATAAGGCAGTTCACCAATGAGCGGTGCCGGAAGTTTTTTACCCAGCACATCAATGATTTCCGCATAATGCGCCAGTCCTGGGTTGATTCGGTTAGCCACCCAGCCAATGAGCGGCAGCCCGTCGTTGGCGATCGCCTGAGCTGTTAGCAGTGCATGGTTAATGCAACCTTCCTGAATACCGACAACCATCAACACCGGCAGTTGTTCCTGCACTACCCATTCAGAGAGTGGACGCAAATCATTCATCAGACTGCGCCAGCCGCCAGTCCCTTCTACCACGACATGATCGACTTTTTCGGTCAGGTTTGCCAGGCCGTTTGAAATGAGGGTGTAATTGATTGGGCAACTGTGCGCCACGCTACTTTCTTCTTCGCTTAACGCGATAGGATTAACTGCTTCATAAGGCAGTTCGATGGTTGAAACACTCTGCAACACCAGGGCATCTTTATTACGCAGCCCTTCGGGTGTCTCTTTGCTCCCCTTCGCTACGGGTTTATATCCCGCAACCGTTTTTCCCTGGGAGGCTAACGCTTGTAGCAATGCGCGGGAAACCACCGTTTTCCCTACAGAAGTGTCTGTACCGGTAATAAAGAAACGCTTCAGCATCACTAACTCCACCGTTATGCTTCACAAATATAAACCAGGAAAATAATTAACCTTGAAAGTCTAAGTTATGCTTTCCTGGCCCAAATTGAGATAGCGCAAATTTTGGTAGAACAGTTAAAAAATGTTAACCCTGCAACAGACGAATCAACAAAGAACCGTTATACATCGCGTCTTTTACCAGTGCAGCCCCTGCCATCGTGCCCTGGTTAGAAAACTGAGTACTCTCAACGCTGATGTGCTGACTATACGCAGGAAGGGCCTGCTGACGGATGCTGTCTGAGATGACCGGGAAGAGGATATCTGCCGCTTTACTTAACGGTGAGCCAATCAGTATTTTTTGTGGGTTAAATAAATTCACCATGATGGCAAGAATGCGCCCTACATGCGCGCCCACCCCGGTAATGATGTCTTTTGCCAGCAGATCGCCGCGCAATGCCGCCTGACACAATGAGTCCACGGTTAACGGTTGTCCATGTAACATCGAGCTCATGGATTGATTAAGACGCAGCTGTGCCAGCTCAAGAATACTGTCCACACTGGCGATGGTTTCGAGGCAGCCGTGATTCCCGCAATAACAGCGTTTCCCATACGGGTCGACCTGTGTGTGGCCTATTTCCACGAGACTACTGCTGCCTGCGTGTAGCAGATGACCATCGGTAATGACGCCCGCCCCCACGTTGTGATCGATAACCACCTGAATCACATCGCGCGCCCCGCGTGAGGCACCAAACAAGGCCTCTGCCATCGTCCATGCGCTGATATCATGCTGAATATAAACCGGTACGCCGGTATGCTGCTCCAGCGCCTCGCCGAGCGGCATCTCTTTTACATCCTCGTAGAACGGCATGCGATGTACAATACCATTTTCCGTATCAATAATTCCCGGCAAGGTTATGGCAATCGAAGTTAGACGCTCAAGTTTTTTCTGGTGGCGAATAAAAAACTGATCGATATGGGAAATGATACGATCCAGCAATGGCGAGTCATCTTTTAACGCCAGTTCCTGCGACTCTTCCACCACCAGTTTGCTGCTCAGATCGCGCAGAGCAAGGAAAATCTCCCCGCGACTAATGCGCAGAGAAAGATAGTGCCAGGCTTCAGTTTCAACCACCAGCCCCACCGCCGGACGGCCACGGTTCCCCGCTTCTTTGATTTCCAGCTCTTGCACCAGGTGTGCTTCGAGCATCTCACGGACAATTTTAGTGATACTGGCAGGAGCCAGCTGCGCCAGACGGGAAAGATCGATACGCGAGACTGGACCAAGCTGATCAATCAGGCGATAAACCGCGCCCGCGTTGGTCTGCTTTATTTGATCAATGTGCCCAGGCTGGTTTTCAGCAACCACCGCATACTCCCTATATTTTCGCGCTCCGAAATAATCTGTAGGCTATGGTGAAGCACTTCAATACGTGTCGTCAAATTTTTACTTAGGCATGTGATTAACAGCACATTTTTCGGGCTTTTTCGCTGAAATTTCCCTCACCTGAGAGCATTCAGCAGATGAATACGAAAGTTACGCGCAGCTGGACTTTGTTCATGATGTTTCGGCCAGACCAACCACATTTCAGAAACCGCATCCTCTTCAGCAATCGGCACCCAGCGCATTTCGTTGAGCTGAACACGTTTAAATGACGCAGGCAAAATTGAAACACCCAGACCGGCGGAAACCAGACCGATGATGGTCATTGCCTCGCCCACCTCCTGAGTGATGACGGGCGTCAAATAGTAACGTCGCATCAGTCCGAGAATATCGTCATACAGCCCTGTCCCGACGTGCGGATCAAAAAAGACAAAGGGTTCTTTCGCCAGTTCAGCCAGTGTTACACTCGGATTATTTGCCAGGGGATGATCGTGCGGGATCATCGCCATAAGCGGTTCATGGACGATGACTGCGTGTTCAAGCGTCTCCGGTAACGCTGTGTTACGCAGCAATCCCATATCCAGCGTTCCTTCAATGAGCGGAGCGATTTGCTCGCGAGTATTCATTTCGCGGGTTTGTAAATGGACATCAGGATAATCACGGCGAAACAGCGATAACGTATCAGACACCGCCCGAATAAAAGGAGCGGACGAAGTAAAACCAATGCGCAACTCCCCCGCTTCACCCTGATGCAGTCTTTCAGCGCGAGCGGCAGCGTCATCCACCATAGACAGGATTTGCCGACTATCTGCAAGAAACTGTTTTCCTGCTGCCGTCAGCAATACACTGCGATTGGTTCGTGCCAGCAGTCGGGCACCGATTTGTTGCTCCAGTGCCTGAATCTGCTGACTTAGCGGTGGTTGCGAAATATTCAGGCGGGCAGCGGCGCGCCCGAAATGCAACTCTTCTGCAACAGCAACAAAGTAACGCAGATGACGAAGTTCAATATTCATATTTAAAACATCTTATTTGAGATTATTAATATATTAGACAGAACAATTCGATTTTCCTACCCTATGTATAAGCCTGATCCACAGGCATATTTAGCAAGGATTTCAAGTGAGCCGTACTACAACTGTTGATGGCGCTCCGGCAAGCGACACTGACAAGCAAAGCATTTCTCAGCCAAATCAATTTATTAAACGCGGTACGCCGCAATTTATGCGCGTCACCCTGGCGCTGTTCTCTGCCGGACTGGCAACCTTTGCACTTCTCTATTGTGTGCAGCCTATCCTTCCGGTGCTTTCGCAGGAGTTTGGCTTAACGCCCGCGAACAGTAGTATTTCACTGTCCATTTCCACGGCGATGTTGGCTATCGGTTTGCTATTTACTGGCCCGCTATCCGATGCCATTGGTCGCAAACCAGTGATGGTCACGGCGCTACTGTTGGCCTCCATTTGTACGTTACTTTCGACAATGATGACCAGCTGGCACGGCATTTTGATTATGCGCGCCTTGATTGGGCTTTCGTTAAGTGGCGTGGCAGCTGTTGGCATGACTTATCTTAGCGAGGAAATCCACCCCAGTTTCGTGGCCTTTTCGATGGGGTTGTATATCAGCGGCAACTCAATTGGCGGCATGAGCGGACGCTTAATTAGTGGTGTCTTCACGGACTTTTTCAACTGGCGAATTGCTCTGGCGGCAATCGGTTGTTTCGCGCTGGCCTCGGCGTTGATGTTCTGGAAAATCCTTCCGGAATCACGCCATTTTCGCCCGACTTCGCTGCGCCCTAAGACGTTATTTATCAACTTTCGTCTGCACTGGCGTGACCGGGGATTACCGTTATTGTTCGCAGAAGGCTTTTTGCTGATGGGGTCGTTCGTCACGCTGTTTAATTACATCGGCTATCGGTTGATGCTTTCCCCCTGGCATGTCAGTCAGGCCGTGGTTGGCTTATTATCGCTGGCTTATTTGACCGGTACATGGAGCTCACCCAAAGCCGGAACCATGACCACCCGCTACGGGCGCGGTCCGGTGATGTTGTTTTCGACGGGGGTTATGCTGTTTGGTTTACTGATGACCTTATTCAGCTCGCTGTGGCTGATCTTTGCCGGAATGTTACTCTTCTCAGCAGGATTCTTCGCAGCCCACTCAGTTGCCAGCAGCTGGATTGGCCCCCGCGCAAAACGCGCTAAAGGCCAGGCCTCCTCGCTGTATCTGTTCAGTTACTATCTGGGGTCGAGTATTGCCGGGACGCTGGGTGGTGTTTTCTGGCATAACTATGGCTGGAACGGCGTCGGCGCATTTATTGCTCTGATGCTGGTCATTGCTCTGCTGGTCGGGACGCGTTTGCATCGTCGTCTGCACGCCTGAAAAATAAGCCCGGACTGCGGTAACTACCCGTCCGGACTTATTGCTTGCTCAAACCAACGTTAATAGCCATCCTAAAATAGACGAAGCGCCAGCCAATTCCCGCAGCGCGTCTAGCGTCATCAGGATTATAAGTACCCAAATAAACGGATTCATTTTGCTGTGTGTCATTTATTACTGATGCGCAGTTATTCTACCGCTTTGTAAGTAGTAAAATAGTTAACCCGATCAAGACTACTATTATTGGTAGCTAAATTTCCCTTAAGTCACAATACGTTATTATCAATGCTGTAATTTATTCAGCGTTTGTACATATCGTTACACGCTGAAACCAACCACTCACGGAAGTCTGCCATTCCCAGGGATATAGTTATTTCAACGGCCCCGCAGTGGGGTTAAATGAAAAAACAAATTGAGGGTATGACAATGAAAAAAGTATTAGCTCTGGTTGTTGCCGCTGCTATGGGTCTGTCTTCTGCCGCCTTTGCTGCAGAGACTGCGACCACACCTGCTCCGACTGCGACGACCACCAAAGCAGCGCCGGCGAAAACTACACATCATAAAAAACAGCATAAAGCAGCACCTGCCCAGAAAGCGCAGGCGGCTAAAAAGCATCATAAAAATGCGAAAGCTGAACAGAAAGCCCCTGAACAAAAAGCGCAGGCAGCGAAGAAACACGCCAAGAAACACAGCCATCAGCAACCGGCAAAACCTGCTGCACAACCCGCAGCGTAAGTTTTCAACAGTAATGCTGGCGCGCCCCCTCGCGCCTGAAAATTACGGTGCTAAGCGGGTAACGTTTAGCACCGCCTTTAGCGGAGGGTAGTATGGTGGGCCGTTATCGCTTTGAGTTCATTCTTATCATCCTTATTTTATGCGCACTGATTGCCGCCCGTTTTTATCTTTCCTGATCGTAGTTATCTGATTTTACTCCCACTTTCATCCCGTCCCGTCTATAGTATTTATGAGGGTTTGCTTTTAATAATCATAATTACCCACCAGAGTGTGATATGCGTACAACCATTGCTGTAGTGTTGGGTGCAATTAGTTTGACGTCTGCTTTTGTGTTTGCAGATAAACCAGACGTTGCCAAATCGGCAAACGATGAGGTCAGCACCCTGTTTTTTGGTCATGATGATCGTGTGCCAGTGAATGACACGACCCAATCACCGTGGGATGCGGTTGGGCAACTGGAAACGGCCAGCGGCAATTTATGTACGGCGACGCTGATTGCACCCAATCTGGCATTAACGGCAGGACACTGTTTATTGACGCCGCCTAAGGGTAAAGCGGATAAGGCGGTAGCATTGCGTTTTGTGTCAAATAAAGGTCTTTGGCGCTATGAGATCCACGACATAGAAGGCCGCGTTGATCCGACACTGGGAAAGCGGTTAAAAGCAGATGGGGATGGTTGGATTGTTCCTCCCGCAGCTGCACCGTGGGACTTCGGATTGATTGTGCTACGTAATCCCCCTTCTGGCATTACGCCGTTGCCGTTATTTGAGGGAGATAAAGCCGCGCTTACTGCCGCATTAAAATCGGCTGGTCGTAAAGTGACTCAGGCGGGATACCCTGAAGATCATCTCGATACGTTATACAGTCATCAAAACTGTGAAGTGACTGGCTGGGCGCAAACGTCGGTGATGTCACATCAGTGCGATACCTTGCCGGGTGACAGCGGTTCGCCTCTGATGTTGCATACCAATGACGGCTGGCAATTAATTGGGGTGCAAAGTTCGGCTCCTGCCGCGAAAGATCGCTGGCGCGCCGATAACCGGGCCATTTCTGTTACTGGTTTTCGCGACAAGCTGGATCAACTGTCGCAAAAATAATGTTCAAACGCTGCCCGACAGCGCGGGCAGCGTCTTCATCAGGCAAGTTTCACCATGATCATTCCAGCCAACAGCAAGACCAGGCCAATCCAGCCTTTACGATTTAACCGTTGACCAAACAAGATCCAACCTGCGGCTAACGTGGCGGCAATACCAAACCCGCCCCACAATGCATAAGCGACAGACAAGTCGATCCCTTTAACGGCCTGAGAAAGCGCACTAAAGGCAGCCAGCACCGCCGCCAGGGAGAGCAAGCCAAATATTTTGCGACGAAAGCCGTCAGAAAATTTCAAAAAGACGTTAGCAACGATTTCCAGCACGATTGCCAATGCCAGCCAGGCGGCGTGAACCCATTCAAACTGCGCCATGGTTCACCTCCAGTTCAGGTTTACGCGCTTTACGGGTACCTGATTTGATCAACACAATCCCGGCGACCAGGGTGGTTAACCCGGCAATTTTCATCAGCGATAAACTTTCGTCGAATAACAAAACGCTAAACAAGGTAATAAATAAAATACCGATACCTTCCCACAGCGCATAAGCTACGCCTAAGGCGATTTTTTTAACGGCGAAAGAGAGAAATATATACGACAGAGAAATCATCACCAGCATTAAAATAAAGCCGCCATTTCCCTCACTGACGCTCGCCCATTTCATTGACAGCGTACCGGTAATTTCTGTAGCAATAGCCAGACCTAATAAAATCCAATAAATATACATTGTCCTTCTCCTGCAAGAGAATTATTTTAATTTTCGCTTAATTCAGCGAAACCAAAGTAAAGTGGTCAAGCCCCGCGCATAGCGCAAGCTTTGGCAGAAGAAAGGACTAAAGCGCGTTGCGCCAGTGCTGCTCACCTACGAGCAAGATAGTGGATGAGGTACGAAGATGGGTAAATGTAGAAAATAACGTCCTGAACAAATTGTCCATAATATTACAATTATCCGCAGTGTTGCTTCTCGTCATCGCGGATGATAATTGTCCTCGGTAGTTGAACACGCCTGATTTGTATCATAGCTTAAGAATTAACTCAAAATATTTTCACTTCTTTACCTGAGCGGTTTGATTTTCGTTATGATGACGGAGCGAAAAAGACATTATTATTAGCAAAGGAAGAAAAAACGGGGACAAGCATGGCAAAGCCGATCATCACGCTCAATGGCCTAAAAATCGTCATTATGTTGGGAATGCTGGTCATTATTCTCTGCGGTATCCGTTTTGCCGCCGAGATCATAGTGCCGTTTATTCTCGCATTATTTATTGCTGTTATTCTTAACCCGCTGGTGCAACACATGGTCCGCTGGCGTGTGCCGCGTGTACTGGCAGTGTCGATTTTGATGACCATCATCGTGATGGCGATGGTGTTGCTGTTAGCTTATCTGGGTTCCGCGCTCAACGAGTTGACGCGGACGTTACCGCAATATCGCAACTCTATTATGACGCCGCTGCAAGCGCTTGAGCCGTTGTTGCAACGCGTAGGGATTGATGTCTCAGTTGACCAACTGGCGCATTACATTGATCCGAACGCGGCGATGACGTTGCTCACCAACTTATTGACGCAGTTATCTAATGCCATGTCATCAATATTTTTATTGCTGCTGACGGTGCTGTTTATGTTGCTCGAAGTGCCACAATTGCCCGGAAAATTTCAGCAAATGATGGCGCGTCCGGTTGAAGGGATGGCGGCGATTCAACGTGCAATTGACAGTGTTTCTCATTATCTAGTGCTGAAAACAGCCATCAGCATCATCACCGGCCTGGTCGCCTGGGCGATGCTCGCCGCACTCGATGTTCGCTTCGCTTTTATCTGGGGATTGCTGGCCTTTGCGCTTAATTACATCCCTAATATTGGTTCAGTTCTCGCGGCAATCCCCCCTATCGCTCAGGTACTGGTGTTTAATGGCTTCTACGAAGCGTTGCTGGTGCTGGCGGGATATCTGCTGATTAATCTGGTCTTCGGCAATATTCTGGAGCCGCGCATCATGGGACGTGGGCTGGGGCTTTCCACATTGGTGGTATTTTTGTCGTTGATTTTTTGGGGATGGTTGTTAGGACCGGTGGGTATGCTGCTTTCCGTGCCGTTAACAATTATTGTCAAAATTGCGCTTGAACAAACAGCGGGAGGTCAAAGCATCGCCGTTCTGTTAAGCGATCTCAATAAAGAGTGACGGCCTCCGCAGAGGCCGTCAGGGTTACAGAGCTTTCAGGATTGCATCCACGCTGGCTTTGGCGTCACCAAACAGCATGTGGGTGTTTTCCTTGAAGAACAGCGGGTTTTGCACACCAGCATAGCCAGTGTTCATCGAACGTTTAAAGACAATCACGTTCTGCGCTTTCCACACTTCCAGCACAGGCATACCAGCAATAGGACTCTTCGGATCATCCTGCGCCGCCGGGTTAACCGTATCGTTAGCACCAATCACCAGTACGGTATCGGTATCAGCAAAGTCATCGTTGATCTCGTCCATTTCCAGCACGATGTCATACGGTACTTTTGCTTCAGCCAGCAATACGTTCATATGTCCAGGCAAACGCCCCGCAACCGGGTGGATACCGAAACGCACGTTGATACCACGAGCGCGCAGTTTCTCGGTAATTTCAGCGACAGGATATTGCGCCTGCGCGACTGCCATGCCGTACCCCGGAGTAATGATCACTGAATGGGAGTTTTTCAGCAGTTCCGCTGTCTCTTCTGCGGTGATTTCGCGGTGCTCACCCACTTCCTGATCATCGCCAGTAGAAGAGCCGTCGGTGCCGAAACCACCCGCAATAACGCTGATAAAGGAACGGTTCATCGCCTTACACATAATGTAAGAAAGGATAGCCCCCGAAGAACCGACCAGCGCACCGGTCACAATCAGCAGGTCGTTGCTGAGCATAAAGCCCGCAGCCGCAGCCGCCCAGCCGGAGTACGAGTTCAGCATCGACACCACCACTGGCATATCAGCACCACCGATGGAGGCGACTAAATGCCAGCCGAATACCAGCGCAATGGCGGTCATTATCAGCAATGCCAGCACTTGCAGGCCGACGCTGTCCGTGCGAACAAATACAATCAGCAGCAGGAAGGAAACGACCAGAGCCGCCAGGTTCATTTTGTGACGGTTTGGCAGCATCAACGGTTTAGACGAAATCTTGCCACACAGTTTGCCGAACGCCACCACCGAACCCGTGAACGTTACCGCCCCGATGAAGATACCGAGGAACACTTCCGTCAGGTGAATATTGACCAGAATCGGTGCCATTCCCGCGTCATGATGCAGATAGCTGTTAAAGCCAACCAGCACTGCCGCCAGACCCACGAAGCTATGCAGGATCGCCACCAGTTCTGGCATTTCGGTCATTTCAACTTTCTTCGCCAGCCGGATACCAATTGCCCCACCAATGACCATCGCCAGCAAGATCCAGCCAACATTACCCGTATCCGGTCCAAAAATGGTGGCGATTAGCGCAATCGCCATCCCGGCGATACCGAAGTTGTTACCCTGGCGAGACGTTTCATGTTTCGAAAGACCGGCCAGACTGAAGATAAACAGGATCGCGGCAACAATGTATGCAGCTGTAACTAATCCTCCAGACATATGTTACCCCTTAATTTTTGCGGAACATTTTCAGCATGCGCTGAGTCACGGTGAAGCCACCGAAAATATTAATGCTGGCTATAAGCACCGCGATAAAACTAAGGAAGCTAACCCAGCCGCCCTGGCCAATCTGCAACAGTGCTCCGACAACAATAATCCCTGAAATCGCGTTGGTGACCGACATCAACGGTGTATGCAGCGCGTGCGATACATTCCACACCACGTAATAACCGACAACGCAGGCCAGCGCGAAAACGGTGAAGTGCCCAAGAAACTCTTTCGGCGCAACGCTTGCCAGCCAACCGAAAAGGATGATTGCCAGCGCCATCAACGCGTATTTACGCCACGGTGAGCAGGCACATTTTTCCTCAGTTTTCACTTCCGGTGCCGCTTTTTGTGCCGCCTGCAGCTGAGCTGATACCTGAATCGGCGGTGCCGGCCAGGTAATTTCGCCCGCACGGATCACGGTCACGCCGCGAATCACCACATCATCAAAATCAACAGTGATATTGCCGTCTTTCTCTTTGCACAACAGTTTCAGCAGATTAACGAGGTTAGTGCCGTAAAGCTGTGAGGATTGCGTCGGCAGACGGCCCGGAAGATCGGTATAACCAATCACTTTGACACCATTTTCCGTAGTGAAGATTTCACCCGGCACGGTGTATTCACAGTTGCCGCCGTTTTGGGCTGCCAGGTCGACAATCACACTGCCCGCCTTCATGGAGTCAACCATTTCACGGGTAATTAGCTTCGGCGCTGGTTTGCCTGGAATAAGCGCAGTGGTGACAATGATATCGACCTCTTTTGCCTGGGCGGCAAAGAGTTCCATTTCCGCTTTGATGAACGCGTCCGACATCACTTTGGCATAGCCATCGCCGCTGCCCGCTTCCTCTTTAAAATCCAGCTCGAGGAATTCCGCGCCCATACTTTGAACTTGTTCTTTCACTTCCGGGCGGGTGTCGAATGCACGCACAATCGCGCCGAGACTGTTTGCTGCGCCAATGGCGGCCAGACCTGCAACACCGGCACCAATCACCATCACTTTTGCCGGTGGCACTTTCCCGGCCGCAGTGATTTGCCCGGTAAAGAAGCGCCCAAATTCATGTGCCGCTTCAACAATGGCGCGATAACCGGCGATATTCGCCATCGAGCTTAGTGCGTCCAGCGATTGTGCGCGTGAGATACGCGGCACAGAGTCCATCGCCATCACGGTCACGTTACGTTCCGCAAGTTTTTGCATTAATTCCGGATTCTGCGCAGGCCAGATAAAACTCACCAGCGTTGTCCCAGGATTCAGTAACGCAATTTCATCATCTAACGGCGCATTGACCTTCAGAATGATCTCTGACTGCCAGACGCTATTCCCTTCTACAATTTCAGCGCCCGCTTGCACAAACGCTTTATCGTCAAAACTTGCCAGTTGACCCGCGCCGCTCTCTACCGCGACGGTAAAACCCAGTTTCAGCAGCTGTTCCACTGTTTTTGGCGTTGCTGCAACACGGGTTTCATTGGTTAACCGTTCTCTTGGTATGCCAATTCGCATGATATTCCCTTCCATCGGTTTTATTGATGATGGTTTGCCTGTGTCAGGAGCCACACAAGCCGCTCATGTACGAGCTAAATGTTACTCCGTTAAAATAAATTAGTAACAAACGCCCTATAACGTACTGAAAATTATGCCTGTGATCTAGCGCCAAAAATCAGTATTTCGGCGTGAACTCGCAAAATATTAACGATTCAGCCGTGATAGTGGGATAAACACCTTAGAACGCCGGATAAAGACTGATAATTGTCTTCGACGGTCGGGTAAAACGAGACATCGCCCCGGCACGAATCACTACTTAACATTAAATTAACTTATACAATTCAGTTGCTTCAGTAGTAATGATGCTGATACGGCTGTTTTTTTAAGCATAGACGGTCATTTGAGCAGGATTAAAATTGGCTTAAGGAATGTGATATGAAAAATGACGCAGACAGTTACACCGTTTAAATGCAATAATCAGCCACGTTTCTCGTTAATAACAATACCAGTACCTGGTTTGCGCAAGGCGAAGGATTATTTTTATGAAGCTTAAGAACACCCTCCTGGCGTCGGCACTGCTTTCTGCTACGGCATTCTCCGTTAACGCAGCAACAGAACTGACACCGGAGCAAGCGGCAGCGGTTAAACCTTTTGACCGTGTAGTGGTTACCGGTCGTTTTAATGCTATTGGCGAAGCGGTGAAAGCCGTTTCTCGTCGCGCAGATAAAGAAGGTGCCGCCTCTTTTTATGTTGTCGACACTTCTGATTTTGGTAACAGCGGTAACTGGCGTGTGGTCGCTGACCTCTATAAAGCCGATGCTGAAAAAGCAGAAGAAACAAGTAATCGCGTAATTAACGGTGTTGTCGAACTGCCGAAAGATCAGGCTGTTCTGATTGAACCGTTTGACACGGTCACCGTCCAGGGCTTCTATCGTAGCCAGCCAGAAGTCAATGATGCCATCACCAAAGCGGCAAAAGCGAAAGGTGCCTACTCTTTCTACATCGTTCGTCAAATCGATGCCAACCAGGGCGGCAACCAGCGTATTACTGCATTCATCTATAAAAAAGATGCTAAGAAACGTATCGTCCAGAGCCCGGATGTGATCCCGGCAGATTCCGAAGCAGGACGTGCAGCTCTGGCTGCCGGTGGCGAAGCCGCGAAGAAAGTTGAGATCCCAGGTGTTGCGACTACCGCATCACCAAGTTCTGAAGTCGGTCGTTTCTTTGAAACCCAGTCATCAAAAGGCGGACGTTACACTGTCACGCTTCCTGACGGCACTAAAGTCGAAGAACTGAACAAAGCGACAGCAGCGATGATGGTCCCGTTCGACAGCATCAAATTCTCTGGCAACTACGGCAACATGACCGAAGTCTCCTATCAGGTTGCGAAACGTGCCGCGAAGAAAGGTGCTAAGTATTACCACATCACCCGCCAGTGGCAGGAACGTGGTAATAACCTGACCGTCAGCGCAGATCTGTATAAATAACTATTCAGTTACTCCTATAAGGCGGCTTGATGCCGCCTTTCGCATTTTTAGTCACAAATTTCCCCGCGACCATTGCATGCAGACACATCTCTTCGTAAAATCCCGCGCTTCAGTGGCAAACTCCATTTTTATGCGTTTTGCCCTAATATTTATTCTTCTTATCACGTTTTAATCACTGGATATCGATGGAAAAGAAACTGGGACTGAGCGCACTCACCGCGCTGGTATTAAGCTCAATGCTGGGCGCGGGTGTTTTCAGTCTGCCGCAAAATATGGCGGCAGTTGCCAGCCCGGCAGCACTGCTCATCGGCTGGGGTATTACTGGCGCTGGCATTTTATTGCTGGCCTTTGCCATGCTGATCCTCACGCGCATTCGTCCCGAACTTGACGGCGGTATCTTTACCTATGCCCGCGAAGGGTTTGGCGAGCTAATCGGCTTTTGTTCCGCATGGGGATACTGGCTGTGCGCAGTCATCGCCAACGTCTCCTATCTGGTGATCGTTTTTTCCGCGTTAAGCTTTTTTACGGACACGCCGGAATTGCGCCTGTTCGGCGATGGTAATACCTGGCAATCGATAGTCGGTGCATCGGCTTTATTGTGGATTGTTCACTTTTTGATCCTGCGCGGGGTGCAAACCGCTGCCAGCATTAACCTGGTGGCGACACTGGCAAAATTGTTGCCGCTGGGTCTGTTTGTTGTGCTGGCGATGATGATGTTCAAACTGGATACCTTCAAGCTCGACTTCACCGGACTTGCACTTGGCGTACCCGTGTGGGAACAGGTGAAAAACACCATGCTGATCACCCTGTGGGTTTTCATTGGTGTGGAAGGTGCCGTGGTTGTTTCTGCGCGTGCGCGTAATAAACGTGATGTTGGCAAAGCGACACTGCTGGCGGTTCTCTCCGCTCTGGGCGTTTACTTGCTGGTAACGCTGCTTTCGCTGGGTGTGGTGGCACGTCCTGAACTGGCTGAAATTCGTAACCCGTCAATGGCCGGTCTGATGGTGGAAATGATGGGACCGTGGGGCGAAATCATCATCGCTGCCGGTTTGATCGTTTCCGTTTGCGGCGCGTACTTAAGCTGGACCATCATGGCAGCAGAAGTTCCGTTCCTGGCCGCCACTCATAAAGCATTCCCACGCATTTTTGCGCGCCAGAACGCACAAGCTGCGCCATCCGCTTCACTGTGGCTGACCAACATCTGCGTGCAAATTTGTCTGGTGCTCATCTGGCTGACCGGTTCCGATTACAACACATTGCTGACCATCGCCTCAGAAATGATTCTGGTGCCCTATTTCCTGGTCGGCGCGTTCTTGCTGAAAATCGCAACCCGTCCACTGCATAAGGCGGTAGGTGTCGGTGCCTGCATTTATGGCTTATGGTTACTGTACGCCTCTGGTCCAATGCACTTGCTGTTATCCGTTGTTCTGTATGCACCGGGGCTGCTGGTTTTCCTGTATGCGCGCAAAACGCATACACATGATAACGTACTGAACCGTCAGGAAATGGTGCTGATTGGCATGCTGTTAATTGCCTCAGTTCCGGCGACCTGGATGCTGGTGGGATAACGTTCATCCCATCGTTGGATAGCAAAGGAGATAACGATGGGTAAAACCCAGCCCTTGCCAATATTAATTACCGGCGGAGGTCGTCGCATCGGCCTCGCCCTCGCATGGCATTTCATTAATCAAAAGCAACCGGTGATTGTCAGCTATCGGACACACTATCCAGCCATTGATGGACTGATTAATGCAGGTGCGCAGTGTATTCAGGCTGATTTTTCGACCAACGACGGTGTGATGGCGTTTGCCGATGAAGTACTAAAAAGCACCCATGGTCTGCGTGCTATTTTGCATAACGCCAGTGCGTGGATGGCGGAAAAACCGGGTGCGCCACTGGCCGACGTACTGGCTTGCATGATGCAGATCCACGTTAATACCCCATACCTGCTCAACCATGCGCTGGAAAGATTACTGCGTGGGCACGGACACGCCGCCAGCGATATCATTCACTTTACCGATTATGTGGTGGAGCGCGGTAGCGACAAACATATTGCGTATGCTGCAAGCAAAGCGGCACTGGATAATATGACCCGCTCGTTTGCCCGCAAGCTGGCACCGGAAGTGAAAGTGAATTCTATTGCGCCATCGCTGATCCTGTTTAATGAACATGATGATGCCGAATATCGACAACAGGCGCTGAATAAATCACTGATGAAAACCGCTCCTGGCGAGAAAGAAGTGATCGACCTGGTCGATTACTTACTTACCAGTTGTTTTGTCACCGGACGCAGTTTCCCACTTGATGGCGGTCGTCATCTGCGTTAATGCAGCTTTATCCAGCATATAATCAACACCCATGCGCTTATCCCCCAACACGCAACAGAACCAACAAAAGCGGCGGGCAAGCGCATCATTCCGGTGAAATACCACAGCGACACCAGGTAAACAAAATAGGGAATAATCGACCACATACTAAAAATGATGGTTGCGCGTAAGGCTTCAATGCCGCGTTCGCTGGCAACAATATAATGCGCGATAAGCGCAAAGGTCGGGAAAAGTGGAATCAGCCCGGCGATATAATAATTTTTCGTTTTTGCTAAAACACCAATCAACAGCACTACCAGCGCACCGAGCGCGGCTTTGATTACCAGCCCCATCTTTTTACCTTAACACTTCCATAACAAGTCATCAGTAGAATACCTGATGAAAACTTGTTTAGAAACGATTGATAGTAAGTAAAAACAGCGCGGTGTATTGTGACGTTTTTATATCTACCGTGAATGTTATGAACACTATCGTATTTGTGGAAGATGATGCGGAAGTCGGTTCACTGATTGCCGCGTACCTGGCAAAACATGATATGCAGGTTACCGTGGAACCGCGCGGCGACCGGGCCGAAGAAACTATTCTGCAAGAAAATCCGGATTTGGTGTTACTCGACATCATGCTACCAGGCAAGGACGGCATGACCATTTGTCGTGATTTACGCGCAAAGTGGTCCGGACCGATTGTTCTTCTAACCTCTCTCGATAGCGATATGAACCACATCCTGGCACTGGAAATGGGTGCCTGCGACTATATTCTCAAAACGACGCCCCCTGCTGTTTTGCTAGCGCGTTTACGTTTGCATTTGCGTCAGAATGAGCAAGCCACGCTGACCAAAGGTCTTCAGGAAACGTCACTGACTCCCTACAAAACCCTGCATTTCGGCACGTTGACCATCGATCCTATCAACCGCGTAGTCACCCTGGCTAACACTGAAATCTCGCTCTCGACAGCTGATTTCGAATTATTGTGGGAATTAGCTACCCATGCCGGGCAAATCATGGACCGCGATGCATTGCTGAAAAATTTACGCGGCGTCAGTTATGACGGACTGGATCGTAGCGTGGACGTGGCTATTTCGCGGTTAAGAAAAAAACTGCTCGATAACGCCGCAGAACCTTATCGCATTAAAACTGTGCGTAACAAAGGCTATCTTTTTGCGCCTCATGCATGGGAATAAGCGATGAAAAAACTGTTTATCCAGTTTTACCTGTTATTGTTTGTCTGCTTCCTTGTGATGTCTCTGCTGGTTGGGCTGGTGTACAAATTTACCGCCGAACGCGCGGGCAAACAGTCGCTGGATGATTTGATGAACAGTTCCCTGTATCTGATGCGCAGCGAATTGCGTGAGATCCCCCCACACGACTGGGGTAAGACGCTGAAAGAGATGGATTTAAATCTCTCTTTCGATCTGCGTGTCGAGCCGCTGAGTAAATACCATCTTGATGATATTTCCATGCACCGGCTGCGTGGCGGCGAAATTGTCGCCCTGGACGATCAGTACACGTTTTTGCAACGTATCCCGCGCAGCCACTACGTGCTGGCAGTTGGTCCTGTTCCTTATCTTTATTACCTCCATCAGATGCGATTGCTGGATATCGCCCTGATCGCTTTTATTGCCATTTCACTTGCCTTTCCGGTGTTTATCTGGATGCGTCCGCACTGGCAGGATATGTTAAAACTGGAAGCAGCGGCGCAACGATTTGGCGATGGGCATCTCAATGAACGTATCCACTTTGATGAGGGTTCGAGCTTTGAACGACTTGGCGTCGCATTTAACCAGATGGCGGACAATATCAACGCCTTAATTGCCAGCAAAAAACAGCTTATTGACGGTATCGCTCACGAACTGCGAACACCGTTAGTGCGCCTGCGTTATCGACTGGAGATGAGCGATAACCTGAGCGCCGCCGAATCCCAGGCGTTGAATCGTGATATCAGTCAACTTGAAGCTTTAATTGAAGAGCTGCTGACTTATGCCCGACTCGATCGCCCACAAAACGAGCTTCATCTTAGCGAACCAGACCTGCCGTTGTGGCTGTCAACGCATCTGGCAGATATTCAGGCAGTAACGCCCGATAAAACGGTACGGATAAAAACGCTCATGCAAGGCCATTATGCGGCGTTGGATATGCGCTTAATGGAGCGCATGCTGGATAATTTGCTCAATAACGCCCTACGCTACTGCCATTCAACGGTTGAAACCAGCCTGCTACTGTCGGGGAATAGAGCGACATTAATCGTTGAGGATGATGGCCCAGGGATTGCCCCAGAAAACCGCGAACATATCTTTGAACCTTTTGTTCGCCTCGATCCCAGCCGGGATCGCTCAACCGGCGGCTGCGGGCTGGGGCTGGCAATTGTCCACTCTATAGCACTGGCAATGGGCGGTACGGTTAATTGTGACACCAGCGAACTGGGTGGTGCCCGCTTCTCGTTTAGCTGGCCGTTATGGCATAACATCCCGCAATTTACCTCTGCCTGACACTACGCGCACGGTGGTCAAGTCACCACCACTGTGCTATAAACTAAGGATGTTGTAACTAAAGTGGTTAATATTATGGCGCGTTACGATCTCGTAGACCGACTCAACACTACTTTTCGCCAGATGGAACAAGAGCTGGCTGCATTTGCCGCTCATCTTGAGCAACACAAGCTATTGGTTGCCCGCGTGTTCTCTTTGCCGGAGGTAAAAAAAGAGGATGAGCATAATCCGCTTAATCGTATTGAGGTGAAACAACATCTCGGCAACGACGCGCAGTCGCTGGCGTTGCGTCATTTCCGTCATTTATTTATTCAACAACAGTCCGAAAATCGCAGCAGCAAAGCAGCTGTCCGTCTGCCTGGCGTGTTGTGTTACCAGGTCGATAACCTTTCGCAAGCAGCGTTGGTCAGTCATATTCAGCACATCAATAAACTCAAGACCACGTTCGAGCATATCGTCACGGTTGAGTCAGAACTCCCCACCGCGGCACGTTTTGAATGGGTGCATCGTCATTTGCCGGGGCTGATCACCCTTAATGCTTACCGCACGCTCACCGTTCTGCACGACCCCGCCACTTTACGTTTTGGCTGGGCCAATAAACATATCATTAAAAATTTGCATCGTGATGAAGTCCTGGCACAGCTGGAAAAAAGCCTGAAATCACCGCGCAGTGTCGCACCGTGGACGCGCGAGGAGTGGCAAAGAAAACTGGAGCGAGAGTATCAGGATATCGCTGCCCTGCCACAGAACGCGAAGTTAAAAATCAAACGTCCGGTGAAGGTGCAGCCGATTGCCCGCGTCTGGTACAAAGGAGATCAAAAACAAGTCCAACACGCCTGCCCTACACCGCTGATTGCACTGATTAATCGGGATAATGGCGCGGGCGTGCCGGACGTTGGTGAGTTGTTAAATTACGATGCCGACAATGTGCAGCACCGTTATAAACCACAGGCGCAGCCGCTTCGTTTGATCATTCCACGGCTGCACCTGTATGTTGCAGATTAACGCCCGGCTTTCATACTGCCGACCATCTGTTCTGGCCGTACCCAGCTGTCAAACTCGGCTTCGCTAAGATACCCCAGCGCAAGGGCCGCAGCTTTTAAGGTCAGCCCTTCTTTATGCGCTTTTTTGGCGATCTCCGCGGCTTTGTCATAACCAATGTGGGTGTTAAGCGCAGTCACCAGCATCAGCGATTCATTGAGTAATTGATTGATTCGCTCACGATTCGGTTCAATACCCACTGCGCAGTGTTTGTTAAAACTTTCCATGCCATCTGCCAGCAAGCGCACCGATTGCAGGAAATTGTGGATCACCATTGGACGGAAGACGTTCAGTTCAAAGTTACCGGAAGCGCCCCCCATGTTGATCGCCACGTCGTTCCCCATCACCTGACAGCAGAGCATGGTTAATGCCTCACACTGTGTTGGATTCACTTTCCCCGGCATGATTGAGCTGCCCGGCTCATTTTCCGGGATTGAGATTTCACCAATTCCGCAGCGCGGGCCAGAGGCCAGCCAGCGGACATCATTGGCGATTTTCATCAGTGACACAGCCAACCCTTTCAACGCGCCGTGCGCCTGAACCAGGGCATCACAGGTCGCCAGCGCTTCAAATTTGTTCGGCGCGGTAACAAACGGTGCACAGGTAATGACTGCCAGTTCATCTGCTACGCGACGCGCATACTCCGGATGGGTATTTAGTCCAGTACCCACCGCTGTACCGCCAAGAGCCAGTTCCGCTACGTGAGGCAGGCTGTATTCGATATGTTTGAGATTATGCTCGAGCATCGCTACCCAGCCGGAAATCTCCTGCCCTAGTGTTAGCGGCGTGGCGTCCTGCAAGTGGGTTCGACCGATTTTGACGATATCGGCAAATGCACGCGATTTTTCACTCAGTGTCTGTGTCAGGGTTTTAAGCTGCGGAATGAGTTGCTTGCGCAGCGCCAGCAGCGCCGCAACGTGCATCGCCGTCGGAAAGACATCGTTGGAACTTTGGCTTTTGTTCACGTCGTCGTTAGGGTGAACTTTACGTTCCATCCCGCGCACGCCGCCGAGTAATTCACTGGCCCGGTTAGCCAGCACTTCGTTCATGTTCATGTTACTTTGCGTGCCGGAGCCGGTCTGCCAGATAGCCAGCGGGAATTCGTCGTCATGCTGTCCTGCCAGTACTTCATCCGCCGCCTGCCGAATGGCGCTCGCTTTCTCTTCAGACAACAAGCCTAAATCTTCATTAACTTTTGCCGCTGCGCGCTTGGTTAGCGCCAGCGCATGAATCAGTGAGGTGGGCATTTTCTCCGTCGAAATGCGGAAATGCTCCAGCGAGCGTTGAGTTTGTGCGCCCCACAGCTTATCTGCCGGGACATCAATCGCCCCCATCGAATCTTTTTCGCTGCGTACTGTATTCATGGCCTGCTCCTCACCTGTTTAATTTTTTCTTTCTGTTTTGCTTTCGTTAAGCAACTTTTAGCTCACTTATTATTTACTATTTGATAACAAATGTTTGGTCTTTCGTGCCATGTAAAAAAACCGCCCCGAAGGGCGGCTCTGTTTATTTCACACAGCGAGTGCACTGTGTGAGTTGTATCTGCTGGAAGAAGTCATTTCCTTTATCATCCACAAGGATAAACGCCGGGAAATCTTCCACTTCAATTTTCCAGATGGCTTCCATTCCCAGTTCCGGATATTCAACACATTCCAGGCTCTTAATACTTCCCTGCGCCAATACAGCGGCCGGACCACCGATACTGCCAAGGTAGAAGCCGCCGTGTTTTTTACAGGCATCCGTCACCTGCTGGCTGCGGTTGCCTTTCGCCAGCATGATCATACTTCCGCCCTGCGCTTGCAGTTGATCGACATAAGAATCCATCCGTCCGGCGGTCGTTGGGCCAAGAGAACCGGAGGCATAACCTTCCGGCGTTTTGGCCGGACCCGCGTAGTAAATCGGATGATCTTTAATGTACTGCGGCAGCCCTTCACCGTTATCCATCCGCTCTTTCAGTTTGGCGTGAGCAATATCACGACCGACGATAATCGTGCCGTTAAGCGATAAGCGTGTAGAAACGGGATACTGCGACAACTGTGCGAGGATCTCTTTCATCGGACGGTTAAGGTCAACGCGCACCGCTTTGCCTTCTCCCGCTTTACGCAGCTCTTCAGGTATATATTTACCTGGATTATGTTCCAGTTTTTCGATCCAGATCCCCTGACGGTTGATCTTCGCTTTGATATTACGGTCAGCAGAGCAGGAAACACCCATACCAACCGGACAGGATGCGCCGTGACGTGGCAGGCGAATCACGCGTATGTCGTGAGCGAAGTATTTACCACCAAACTGCGCACCCAGACCGAGATTTTGCGCTTCGATCAGCAATTCTTTTTCCAGTTCCACATCGCGGAATGCCTGACCGTGCTCATTCCCTTCCGTTGGCAGTTCGTCATAGTATTTAGCGGAAGCCAGTTTCACTGTTTTAAGGTTAGTTTCTGCAGAAGTTCCACCAATTACGAACGCAATATGATACGGAGGACAGGCCGCCGTACCCAGCGTGCGCATCTTCTCAACCAGGTAATTTTTCAGTTTCCCCGGCGTTAGTAACGCTTTGGTTTCCTGATAGAGATACGTCTTGTTTGCCGAACCACCACCTTTGGCGATACAGAGGAATTTGTACTCGTCGCCATCAACGGCATAAAGATCGATCTGCGCTGGCAGATTGGTGCCGGTATTCACTTCTTTATACATATCCAGCGGCGCGTTTTGCGAGTAGCGCAGATTATCTTCGATATAAGTGTTATAGACACCGCGCGCCAGCGCCGCTTCATCACCACCACCGGTCCATACACGCTGCCCTTTTTTACCAACAATAATCGCGGTGCCGGTATCCTGACAGGTTGGCAGAACGCCTTTCGCCGCGATGTCGGAGTTACGCAGGAATTGCAGCGCCACATATTTATCATTTTCGCTGGCCTCCGGGTCACGCAGAATGTCGGCCACCTGTTGTTGGTGAGCCGGACGCAGCATAAACGACGCATCATGAAACGCCTGACGCGCCAACAGAGTTAACGCTTCGGGTGCGACTTTCAAAATCTCCTGCCCTTCAAATTCAGATACGCTAACGTGTTCGCTGGTTAGCAGGTAATACTCAGTATCATCTTTTTTGAGTGGAAAAGGAGCCTGATAATGAAAGGGTTTGTTTGACATTGTTCTCTCACTTACTGCCTGGTTTGGTTATGCTCTGGGCGGGTGTTCCGTTGCCCTGTTAAAAGCGAGTAACAATATCCTACACACTTTTTTAACAAAAACTGAGACTAGTACGACTTTTTGCGGCTCCAGGTTACTTCCCGTAGGATTCTTGCTTTAATAGTGGGATTAATTTCCACATTAAAACAGGGATTGATCATGCAAAAACTCATTAACTCAGTGCAAAACTATGCCTGGGGCAGCAAAACGGCGTTGACTGAACTTTATGGTATGGAAAATCCGTCCAGCCAGCCGATGGCCGAGCTGTGGATGGGCGCACATCCGAAAAGCAGTTCACGAGTGCAGAATGCCGCCGGAGATATCGTTTCACTGCGTGATGTGATTGAGAGTGATAAATCGACTCTGCTCGGAGAGGCCGTTGCCAAACGCTTTGGCGAACTGCCTTTCCTGTTCAAAGTATTATGCGCAGCACAGCCGCTCTCCATTCAGGTTCATCCAAACAAACGCAATTCTGAAATCGGTTTTGCCAAAGAAAATGCCGCAGGTATCCCGATGGATGCCGCCGAGCGTAACTATAAAGATCCTAACCACAAGCCGGAGCTGGTTTTTGCGCTGACGCCTTTCCTTGCGATGAACGCGTTTCGTGAGTTTTCCGAGATTGTCTCCCTACTCCAGCCAGTCGCAGGTGCACATCCGGCAATTGCTCACTTTTTACAACAGCCTAATGCCGAACGTTTAAGCGAACTGTTCGCCAGCCTGTTGAATATGCAGGGTGAAGAAAAATCCCGCGCGCTGGCGATTTTAAAATCGGCGCTCGACAGTCAGCAGGGTGAACCGTGGCAAACGATTCGTTTAATTTCTGAATTTTACCCGGAAGACAGCGGCCTGTTCTCCCCGCTGTTACTGAATGTGGTGAAATTGAATCCTGGCGAAGCGATGTTCCTGTTCGCTGAAACACCGCACGCTTACCTGCAAGGCGTGGCGCTGGAAGTGATGGCGAACTCCGATAACGTGCTGCGTGCGGGTCTGACGCCTAAGTACATTGATATTCCGGAACTGGTTGCCAATGTGAAATTCGAAGCCAAACCGGCTAACCAGTTGTTGACCCAGCCGGTGAAACAAGGTGCAGAACTGGACTTCCCGATTCCAGTGGATGATTTTGCCTTCTCGCTGCATGACCTTAGTGATAAAGAAACCACCATTAGCCAGCAGAGTGCCGCCATTTTGTTCTGCGTCGAAGGCGATGCAACGTTGTGGAAAGGTTCTCAGCAGTTACAGCTTAAACCGGGTGAATCAGCGTTTATTGCCGCCAACGAATCACCGGTGACTGTCAAAGGCCACGGCCGTTTAGCGCGTGTTTACAACAAGCTGTAAGAGCTTACTGAAAAAATTAACATCTCTTGCTAAGCTTATTAAAGGCTTATAACACCTTCAGGCGGCCAGTCCGCCTGATTTCATTTTATGGATAATCATTATGAATAAATCGCTGGTAGCGGTAGGCGTCATTGTTGCGCTAGGCGTAGTCTGGACAGGCGGCGCATGGTATACAGGCAAGAAGATTGAAACCCATCTCGAAGACATGGTCGCGCAGGCGAACGCGCAACTCAAACTGACAGCTCCTGAATCCAACCTGGAAGTGAGTTATCAAAACTATCATCGCGGCGTATTCAGCAGCCAGTTGCAACTGTTGGTGAAACCCATTGCCGGGAAAGAAAATCCGTGGATTAAAAGCGGTCAGAGCGTCATCTTCAACGAATCGGTTGATCATGGTCCCTTCCCGCTTGCCCAGCTTAAAAAACTGAACCTGATCCCGTCGATGGCATCAATTCAAACCACGCTGGTTAATAACGAAGTAAGCAAACCACTGTTTGATATGGCAAAAGGTGAAACGCCTTTTGAGATTAACTCGCGCATTGGTTACAGCGGTGATTCCAGTTCCGATATTTCGCTCAAGCCACTGAATTACGAGCAAAAGGATGAAAAAGTCGCCTTTAGCGGCGGCGAGTTCCAGTTAAATGCTGACAGAGACGGCAAAGCCATCTCCCTTTCCGGGGAGGCGCAAAGTGGTCGGATAGACGCAGTTAACGAATACAACCAGAAAGTGCAGTTGACCTTTAATAATCTGAAAACCGACGGTTCCAGCACGCTGGCAAGTTTTGGTGAGCGCGTAGGAAACCAAAAACTGTCACTGGAAAAAATGACCATTTCAGTGGAAGGCAAAGAACTGGCACTGCTGGAAGGCATGGAGATCAGCGGTAAATCGGATCTGGTCAATGACGGTAAAACGATCAATAGCCAACTGGATTACTCGCTAAACAGCCTGAAGGTACAGAATCAGGATCTGGGCAGCGGCAAGCTGACTTTAAAAGTCGGCCAGATTGATGGTGAAGCCTGGCATCAGTTTAGCCAACAATATAACGCGCAAACTCAGGCGCTGCTGGCACAGCCAGAAATTGCCAACAATTCCGAACTTTATCAGGAGAAAGTGACGGAAGCCTTCTTTAGCGCCCTGCCGCTGATGTTGAAAGGCGATCCGGTGATTACTATCGCGCCGCTAAGCTGGAAAAACTGTCAGGGTGAAAGTGCGCTGAATCTGTCGCTGTTCCTGAAAGATCCGGCAACGACTAAAGAAGCGCCGCAAACGCTGGCGCAGGAAGTAGATCGTTCGGTTAAATCTCTGGATGCGAAACTGACCATTCCGGTGGATATGGCAACTGAGTTTATGACTCAGGTAGCGAAGCTGGAAGGTTATCAGGAAGATCAAGCGAAAAAACTGGCGAAACAGCAAGTTGAAGGTGCATCAGCAATGGGGCAGATGTTCCGTCTGACCACCTTGCAGGACAATACCATCACCACCAGCCTGCAATATACTAACGGTCAGATAACGTTAAACGGGCAGAAAATGCCACTGGAAGATTTCGTTGGTATGTTTGCAATGCCGGCATTAAATGTTCCGGTCGTACCCGCTATTCCGCAGCAGTAATTCACAGACAAAACGCCGGAGATTTTTCTCTCCGGCGTTATTTTTTACTTCAGCATAAAGTCATACTGAATACTCATTTTCACATCCCAGTAATTCAGGCGATCGCCCAGCGTACTGCCATCGCGCTTTTCCCGCCCTTTATCGGCAGCAAGAAAGAAATTCATCCCTTGTAACGGCCCTTCGCTGACCCGATAGTTCATACCACCTAAGATACCCGTGCCTTCAATCCGCACATCTCGTTTACTGGATTCATAGCCGCGAGTCACAATCGGTGCAAATGTCAGCGTAAATTGCGGCGTTAAACGATAGTTGACGCCCAATTGCCAGGACTGCATTCCTTCACGGTTACGATCAAGACTTAATGAAAAGGGATAGCCAATGTCGGTATCCACCACGGCACCATTCATTGCATGGCGCAAATAACCACCACTGCCAAATACGCTTCCCCACGGCGCATTCCAGGTCAATTGTCCACTAACCAACGCCGTTTCATTGGGCTGGCTGGTATTACGACTTAAACCTTCGAGCTGCGCGTAAAAGCCGAGCAACTCCCCTTTCAACGTATAATTCGGGTCGAGCGGTATGCTTTTCTCGAGAATACTTTGTATCTGATTGGAAACATCTTTCTGTACCGATGCCCCCAGAGAATAGCGACTGGTATCATCATGCCAACTGGCGGCTAAAAAAGAACGTGCGCGATGTTTATCGTATTTTCCCGTCTGGCTGTTATACACCCCTTCATCACGAATACCGGTTGTTGAATCAGTCCATAAAAATACTCGTGAACGCCACATTCCCCACAGATCAATATTTGGTGTTAAAGCCCAATAACCTAATGCTCCTTCAGAAACTGTCGGTAATGTACGTTGCGAACTGCCAGCCATTAACGGAATACGATAAGGTAAGCTACCATAACTATAATCCGTCCCGAAGCGACCTAATTTAAGCAGGCTATTTTCACTGGGTTTTATTTTTACTGCCCCCTGGGCAAAGCCAAAACTTTTATCACCATCAAGATACCACCGGGTACTCATATCAGCACGAGCACCTAATTTATAAACATAATATGCCCCGCCTTCAACGCCAATAATATTGGAATAATAACCACTATTGAAATCGAGCAATCCTCCCTGTACCCATGCGTAAATATCTCTTCCCGCGCCAGCACTGGGCTTATCCGCCCTGCGCAATTCGTTTTTCAGTCTGATGCGTAGTCCCGCTTCATCGTCAGCCAGTTGCGCCGCATAAGCAGAGGTAAGGCCAGAGGCAGCCGTCAGGCAAATAACGGCCATGGCCACTATTTTTCTCATAGTTGCACCTTTGATGTTCTGATTATTTTTATTGAATATTAATTAGTGATATCGCTGATTAATTGCTGCTGCACTTTTTTACGATTATCAATTTCAACCACGATTTCTTTGAATTTTTTATCCGTGAGCGGATAAAACCAGATAATAACGAATGCCAGTAGCATAAATCCGCAAGGTACTAAGGCAATTGATGTGCGGATGCCCATAATAACTTCCGGCGTTTGCACCTGATTGGCGATATATCCGCTTAATCCCAAAATAAAGGCAGGAATTGAACCTCCGATTGCCTGACCGCATTTACGGGTAAATGAGAATAGTGAATAGGTGAGCCCTTCAATTCGCACGCCGGTCAGGTATTCACCGTATTCTACGGTATCAGCTTCCAGTGCCCACATCACAGTCATAGTAACGCCCTGACCAATTGAAGCGATGGCCAACGCAACCAACGCCACCGGCAGTGACCAGACGGAAACCCAGAAGAATAGCAGATAACCGCAGGTTCCCAGCAAAGCGCCAATCAGGAAGGTATTCTTTTTACCGATCCTCGCGACCATCCCCGGCACCAGCGGTGCCGATGCCACAGTACCAACCAGGTTTTGCACCAGTACCAGCACAGTGAACAGCCCGGTATCATTTAACACATAGCGCACGTAGAACAACGACGAGGCGCTGACCGCGAAGGTCGAAATCAGCACACACAGCGCACCGATGCACAACATAAACAGCGGGCGATTCCGTTTCAGGGTTTGCAGACTGATCTTCAATGACGGCTGCGCCACGATACGTACCACATTCTCACGCGTCGATTTGAAGCAGATGAAGTAAAGCACCATTCCGGCAATCGCCAGCACAATCGTCCAGAAATGGTATACCGACACCATCTCTTCCGGGCTGGAGTTCTTAATGCTCGGTCCTATCAGAAATGCCAGGCAGACAAAGGTTAATGAAGCGGCAATCCCGCGAGCCGCGCCCAGACGGGCGCGGGATTGTGGTTGTTGGGTCATCGCGGTAGCAAGTGAACCATAAGGAATATTCACCAGGCTGTAGCAAAGCCCGAGGCCCATGTAGGTCAAATATGAATACACCACTTTGCTACCATGGCTCCAGTCGGTCGGCACCCAGAATACCAGCACGCTGAAGATCATTAACGGCGCAGTACCGAAGAGTAAAAACGGGCGGAATTTTCCCCAGCGGGTATTCACACTGTCCACCACTCGTCCGGCAAAGACGTCGGCGAAGGCATCGAATACCCGCACCAGTAACAGCATGGTGCCCGCCGCAGCGGCACCGACGCCAGCGACGTCGGTGTAGTAACTCAACAGGAAGAGCGCCCCCATTGCGAAGGCGAAGTTATTGGCGACGTCACCGAGGCTGTAGCCGACGATGGTGCGCCAGGAGAGTTGTTGATTCATTGTTTGCCTCCCTGCTGCGGTTTTTCACCGAAGTTCATGCCAGTCCAGCGTTTTTGCAGCAGAAAAGCCGCCGACTTCGGTTTGCGGTCGCGAGTGAAGATCCCTTTCTTGTTACCTCCAACGCGCAATATGCCTTGCGAGGTCGCAAAATCGGCGAAATTCCATACCTGTTCACCGACGACGGCGCTGACGCGATCAAAGACGCGGTGATACATATCCAGCCATGCACACTGATACTCTTCACTCCACATGTCGGTGTACATTGAGTGCAGCCCGGCTAACGTATCCACGCCGTATTCGGTGATGATAATCGGCTGATGCAGTTTCTCCTGCCAGGCCAGAAGTTCTTTTTCCAGTACCTTCTCTGCCGTTTCCAAATCGCCGCTTTGGACATACCAACCGTAATAACGGTTAAGGCACAGCACATCAAAGAGATCGCTGATGGTATCGGTGTGAGCGTCGCAGAACATTACATTGACGCAGGTGATCGGACGCGTCGGGTCGAGTTTACGCGTTGCTTCCGCCAGTGGCGCGAAATATTCTCGTGCACCTTGCGGACGGGTATCCGGTTCGTTGGCAATACTCCACATCACCACGCTTGGGTGGTTTTTGTCACGCGCTATCAGCTCTTTAATCGCCTGTAAGTGCGCCTGCTGAGTTTCCCCGTTGACTGCCTCTTCGCTGTACAGTTCTTTCGGCTTGTTGCCCGCTTCGAAACCAATGCCTAAAGAGAGGTTAAAGCCGACAGCAGCAGTTTCATCAATCACCACGATGCCATGTTCATCTGCCCAGTCGAGCATCTCTTCAGCGTAAGGGTAATGCGAGGTACGGTAGGAGTTGGCCCCAATCCAGTCCATTAATGCGTGGTCGTGCACCATCAGCACGTTATCGAATCCTTTGCCACGCAAGTCAGCATCTTCATGACGACCAAAGCCAGTAAAGTAGAACGGTTTGTGGTTAATCAGGAACTGTTCGCCCTTCACTGCCACTGACCGGATGCCGACGCGAAGCGGGTAGATATCACACTCTGTCTGGCTTTTGGCTGTGACGCACAGTTCATAGAGATAACCTTCACCCGGTTGCCAGAGGTGTGGATTCACCACTTGCAAAGTCCCGCTGGTACCTTGTCCAGTTGCAACCACCTGCTGATCCGCATCACGCAGTTCAACGCTGACATCACCATTGGCTACCACCTGCCAGTCAACAGACGCGTGGTTACAGTCTTGCGCAACATGCGTCACCACGGTGATATCGTCCACCCAGGTGTTCGGCGTGGTGTAGACCATTACGCTGCGATGGATCCCGGCATAGTTAAAGAAATCATGGAAGTAAGACTGCTTTTTCTTGCCGTTTTCATCGGTAATCACCATTCCCGGCGGGATAGTCTGCCAGTTCAGTTCGTTGTTCACACAAACGGTGATACGTACACTTTTCCCGGCAATAACATACGGCGTGACATCGGCTTCAAATGGCGTATAGCCGCCCTGATGCTCCATCACTTCCTGATTATTGACCCACACTTTGCCGTAATGAGTGACCGCATCGAAACGCAGCACGATACGCTGGCCTGCCCAACCTTTCGGTATAAAGACTTCGCGCTGATACCAGACGTTGCCCACATAATTACGAATATCTGCATCGGCGAACTGATCGTTAAAACTGCCTGGCACAGCAATTGCCCGGCTTTCTTGTAACGCGCTTTCCCACCAACGCTGATCAATTCCACAGTTTTCGCGATCCAGACTGAATGCCCACAGGCCGTCGAGTTTTTTGATTTCACGGGTTGGGGTTTCTACAGGACGTAACATAAGGGACTCCTCATTAAGATAAAAATACTGGTCAACCTTTAATCTGATTAGTTAACCAATTCTGTGTTGCACACAGTTATCTGTGAGAAACCCATGGAAGAGAAATGGAAATAAAAAGAACTGACACCGCGATCAAAAAACCAAAATCTGCAATACCCACAGCGTGATATAGATCGCATTAATCTTTAAAACAGCGTTGACAGAAGCCATAAAATAAGCAATCGAACGTTCGTTCGAGCATCTTGAGAACGATAAACTCTCATGACATATGGCTACGGTGAATATTTTTGGGGGGAATTCTCCGATCCCGGCTAGATTGTATTTTGTACAGGGAAATTAAATTATGAAACGCGGGCACAGTTATCACCAGCCCGCGAAATGAGAGGATCAGGATGCGGTTAAGATACCGCCAATCATCGCGCGTAATCCCTGAGCAAACGACGCTTCACGCGCCAGGTCTTCCGCTTCGATATCGGCCAGTACACCGTAGGTCAGATCCAGCAGTAAACGTGAAGTCATTGCCGTGTTGATGTCTGGACTTATCTCGCCTTTTTGCTGGGCAGCACGCATCCGCTGGGCAACAAATTCCGTGATCGTCATATGCTTATTTTTAAGCATGGCGGCGACCTGTGGGTTACGCATCCCTTCCGCCATAATTTCGACCACCAGCGCCCGTTGCCCAAAGGCTTCATGGGTGAGAGAGACAATAGACTCGACCATATAGTCAACAAAATGAATCCCTTCAATCGGTTCCCGGAAACGGGCCAGCGCCCTCTCCTGGTCCTGTAAGATAATCGCCTGAATCAAGGCTTCTTTGGAGATGAAATGGTGATAGAGCGTCCCGGGACTAATGGCGCAAGATTTACAGATGGCTTTCATCGAGGCACTGTGAAATCCATTTTCTGAAAAAATCTCTCTGGCAGCATTGAGGATCCGGGTCCGTGTCGGTTGTGCTTCAGTCTGCATGTTATCCATCATTAAACCATTATAGTTAGCGTGAATAACTAGTTTACCGCGTTGTCAGGTGAGCGCCTATTATTGCTGTTGAATAGTGCGAAGGTACACTCTATTCGTATACTTTTCACCCAGTAATTGGTTAACCAATAGCCGTGATTTGGCTGCCAGTTGTTTAGCAGAGACGTTGATGAATTGCACACGCTATCCCGGTAAACAACACATACGGCTGTTTACCGGTTCGTTAGTGTATTAATTGAGCTCCTGTACCCCACCACCGGAGACGGTGAGAATTTGTCCGCTTACCCAGCTGGCTGCAGGCGAGCAAAGGAACAGAGCTGCGTTAGCAATATCTTGCGGTTGGCCCAGACGTCTGATCGGCGTGTGCTGTAACATTTTTTGTTCAATTTCTGGTGTAATAACGGATTTCAGGGCATCGGTTAATATTGCCCCCGGCGCAATGCCATTCACCCGAATATTTTTTTCACCCAGGTCAAACGCCATATTTCTGACCAGATGACTGGCCGCAGCTTTAGATGATGCATAGGAGGTCATGTTTATATTTTTATTTTCTGCCGCCATAGAAGTGATGGTCAGAATAACGCCACCGCCATTCTTTTCCATTTCTGGCGCAACAAGTTGTGACAGATGGAAAAAAGAAAACACATTCAGTTCATAAGCACGGCGAAAATCCGCCATTGGCATATCAAACGGTTTAGGTCCACCGCCACCGGCGTTGTTAACCAGAATATCAACTTTACCCAGCTTACTGATAGCAAAGTCTGCCAGTGCAGAGAGTTCCTGTTCGGAAGTAATATCACAACGGCAGGCAAATGCCTGACCACCCAGTTGTTGAATTTCGTCTACAACATGGTTAGCTGCGTCGGCGTTAATATCACTGACCACCACAGATGCGCCAGCTGTCGCGAATGTAATGGCGATTTCTTTACCAATACCTGCACCCGCACCTGTGATGATGGCGCATTTTCCGTCGAGTCTCAGGTTGTCAGAATTAAACACATAAACCTCCTGTGAACTTCAGTAAAAATAAAAGGCACCGCCTGTGTGCCACATTTTTTATCATTAACCTTGAGGAAAGGACACTACCAGGTATAGCAGATAAAGAGAGGATTATTTCGCCGCAATGAGCCGGGCGGGAATAATAAGATTGCGTGAATGCGTCTCTTCATGGGTGATTTTTTGCATCATGCGATCCGCAAGTGTGGTACCAAGTTCCCGCGCAGGCGTGCTGGCCCAGGTAACGGGTATATCATCAAGTGTGGTTGGTGTCGCATCGGTAAATGCCGCCAGCGAAACTTGTTGCTCAAAGTAACGATCGACTCCGCTTTCCCCGCTTTGCCGCCCTGCTTTGAGCAAACCAAACCATGCCCCCATCGCAATAGTTTCGTTATAGCAAACCACAGCACTGATGGTCGGGTTATGACGTAAAAGCGCCGTGATAGCTTCCGCGGCTTGCTTCTGGCTGGATGTGCACTCCAGCACCCAATCGCTGTGAAACGGCAGGCCAAATTTTAGTAGAGTTGCACAATAGCCCCCCACCCGTTCTGCACGGGTTAATGAGGAACTTTGCCCTCCCAGCCAGGCGATCCGCTGATGCCCATTGCGAATGAGATGCTCCGTCAACAACTGTGCAGCCTGCATGTTGTCCGGGCGAACCGTATCAACATCATCAAGATAACTGGCACGGGAAGCGAAAATCACCGGGATAGCTTTTTCTTCTGCCATCCGTCGCAGGTCATCGCTGCTTCCTGCAGCCCCGGCAATTACCACACCATCCACACCCTGATTCAGTAACAGTGAAAACCGCTGTGCCAGCTGCTCGCCGTCTTTACCGCCGTGAAGCAAAAAAACCATCCGTCCCTGCGCTTCCAGAGCTTCCGTCAATCCGGCCGTCAATTCGGCGTAAAACGGCGCAGATAAATCACGGACGATCAAACCAATGACGCCGCTTTGCCCGCCGCGCAGCGCCGACGCCTGGCGATTGCGCACAAATCCCAGCTCTTCAATGGCGGCGTTAACGCGTTCTCCTGTGGCGGTAGAGATTCGCCCTTTGCCACTAAGCACCAGCGAAACGGTACTTACCGACACGCCCGCAGCCAGCGCAACATCATGAATGGTTATTTTTTTGGCGGTAGCCATGCAGATGACCTACTCCCTGATTATGTGACAGATAAAACGTTTTACCTTTTATTTATCTTATAACCGCTATTATCGTTGCGTAATGTGATTTATGCCTCACTAAAATTTGATAAAACGTTTTATCTTCTCGCGCAATTTACTGAATCCAGATTGTTCTCTACGAGGAGTCGTTTTATGACGGCGAAAACAGCACCGAAAGTCACGCTGTGGGAGTTCTTCCAGCAGTTAGGCAAAACCTTCATGTTACCCGTGGCATTATTGTCGTTCTGCGGCATTATGCTCGGCATTGGTAGTTCCCTTAGTAGCCACGATGTCATCACCCTGCTCCCGGTCCTGGGCAACCCCGTGTTGCAGGCTATCTTTACCTGGATGAGTAAGATTGGCTCGTTTGCTTTTAGTTTCCTGCCAGTCATGTTCTGTATCGCCATCCCGCTGGGTCTGGCACGCGAAAACAAAGGCGTAGCGGCATTCGCTGGCTTCGTCGGTTATGCGGTAATGAACCTCGCGGTAAACTTCTGGTTGACCAATAAAGGCATTCTGCCAACCACGGACGCCGCGGTTCTGAAAGCCAATAACATCCAGAGCATTCTTGGGATCCAGTCGATCGACACCGGTATCCTCGGTGCGGTGATCGCCGGTATTATCGTCTGGATGCTGCATGAGCGATTCCATAATATCCGCCTGCCGGATGCGCTTGCATTCTTCGGCGGTACGCGCTTCGTACCAATCATCTCCTCTCTGGTGATGGGCCTTGTCGGCCTGGTGATTCCATTAGTCTGGCCGATTTTCGCGATGGGTATTAGCGGCTTGGGCCATATGATAAACAGCGCGGGTGATTTCGGACCGATGCTGTTTGGTACCGGTGAACGTCTGCTGTTGCCGTTTGGTCTGCATCACATTCTGGTGGCATTAATTCGCTTTACCGACGCAGGCGGCACGCAGGAAGTCTGCGGTCAAACCGTCAGCGGCGCATTGACCATCTTCCAGGCGCAATTGAGTTGCCCGACCACTCACGGTTTTTCTGAAAGCGCCACGCGTTTCCTTTCGCAAGGTAAAATGCCTGCGTTTCTCGGCGGTCTGCCAGGTGCAGCGTTAGCTATGTATCACTGCGCGCGCCCGGAAAATCGCCATAAAATTAAAGGTCTGCTGATTTCTGGCCTGATCGCCTGCGTCGTTGGCGGCACTACCGAACCGCTGGAATTCCTGTTCCTGTTCGTAGCGCCAGTTCTGTATGTCATCCACGCGCTGTTAACCGGCCTCGGCTTCACCGTCATGTCTGTGCTCGGCGTCACCATCGGTAATACCGACGGCAATATCATCGACTTCGTGGTGTTCGGTATTTTGCATGGTCTGTCAACCAAGTGGTACATGGTGCCAGTGGTGGCGGCAATCTGGTTTGTCGTTTACTACGTCATCTTCCGTTTCGCTATCACCCGCTTCAATCTGAAAACCCCGGGGCGCGATAGCGAAGTTGCCAGCTCAATCGAAAAAGCCGTTGCCGGTGCGCCGGGTAAATCAGGTTACAACGTTCCTGCAATCCTCGAAGCATTAGGCGGTGCCGACAATATTGTCAGCCTCGATAACTGCATTACCCGTCTGCGTTTGTCTGTGAAAGATATGTCGCTTGTTAATGTGCAGGCACTGAAGGACAATCGGGCAATTGGCGTAGTACAACTTAATCAACATAACCTGCAGGTTGTTATCGGGCCACAAGTTCAGTCAGTAAAAGATGAAATGGCCGGTCTGATGCATACTGTCCAGGCATAAGGATAAGATATGTTCGATTTTTCAAAGGTCGTGGATCGTCATGGCACATGGTGTACACAGTGGGATTATGTCGCTGACCGTTTCGGCACTGCTGACCTGTTACCGTTCACGATTTCAGACATGGATTTTGCCACTGCCCCCTGCATTATCGAGGCGCTGAATCAGCGCCTGATGCACGGCGTATTTGGCTACAGCCGCTGGAAAAACGATGAGTTTCTCGCGGCTATTGCCCACTGGTTTTCCACCCAGCATTACACCGCAATTGATACGCAGACGGTGGTGTATGGCCCTTCTGTCATCTATATGGTTTCAGAACTGATTCGTCAGTGGTCTGAAACAGGTGAAGGCGTGGTGATCCACACGCCCGCCTATGACGCATTTTACAAGGCCATTGAAGGTAACCAGCGCACAGTAATGCCCGTTGCTTTAGAGAAGCAGGCTGACGACTGGTTTTGCGATATGGGCAAGCTGGAAGCCGTGTTGGCGAAACCAGAATGTAAAATTATGCTCCTGTGTAGCCCACAGAATCCTACCGGGAAAGTGTGGACGTGCGATGAGCTGGAGATCATGGCTGACCTGTGCGAGCGTCATGGTGTGCGGGTTATTTCCGATGAAATCCATATGGATATGGTCTGGGGCGAGCAGCCGCATATTCCCTGGAGTAATGTGGCTCGCGGAGACTGGGCGTTGCTAACGTCGGGCTCGAAAAGTTTCAATATTCCCGCCCTGACCGGTGCTTACGGGATTATAGAAAATAGCAGTAGCCGCGATGCCTATTTATCGGCACTGAAAGGCCGTGATGGGCTTTCTTCCCCTTCGGTACTGGCGTTAACTGCCCATATCGCCGCCTATCAGCAAGGCGCGCCGTGGCTGGATGCCTTACGCATCTATCTGAAAGATAACCTGACGTATATCGCAGATAAAATGAACGCCGCGTTTCCTGAACTCAACTGGCAGATCCCACAATCCACTTATCTGGCATGGCTTGATTTACGTCCGTTGAATATTGACGACAACGCGTTGCAAAAAGCACTTATCGAACAAGAAAAAGTCGCGATCATGCCGGGGTATACCTACGGTGAAGAAGGTCGTGGTTTTGTCCGTCTCAATGCCGGCTGCCCACGTTCGAAACTGGAAAAAGGTGTGGCTGGATTAATTAACGCCATCCGCGCTGTTCGTTAACCCCAATTGCGCAACGTAAAAAATCGTTGCGCAATCGTGGATTTTTACCCTGCTTTGTTTTTATAATGGTGCGCACTTTTATATCCAGAAAAAGAGTGCGACCATGATTGATACCACCCTGCCATTAACTGATATCCATCGCCACCTTGATGGCAACATTCGTCCCCAGACCATTCTTGAACTTGGCCGCCAGTATAATATCTCGCTTCCTGCACAATCCCTGGAAACACTGATTCCCCACGTTCAGGTCATTGCCAACGAACCCGATCTGGTGAGCTTTCTGACCAAACTTGACTGGGGCGTTAAAGTTCTCGCCTCTCTTGATGCCTGTCGCCGCGTGGCATTTGAAAACATTGAAGATGCAGCCCGTCACGGCCTGCACTATGTCGAGCTGCGTTTTTCACCAGGCTACATGGCAATGGCACATCAGCTGCCTGTAGCGGGTGTTGTCGAAGCGGTGATCGATGGCGTACGTGAAGGTTGCCGCACCTTTGGTGTGCAGGCGAAGCTTATCGGCATTATGAGCCGGACCTTCGGCGAAGCCGCCTGTCAGCAAGAGCTGGAGGCCTTTTTAGCCCACCGTGACCAGATTACCGCACTTGATTTAGCCGGTGATGAACTTGGTTTCCCGGGAAGTCTGTTCCTTTCTCACTTCAACCGCGCGCGTGATGCGGGCTGGCATATTACCGTCCATGCAGGCGAAGCTGCCGGGCCGGAAAGCATCTGGCAGGCGATTCGTGAACTGGGTGCGGAGCGTATTGGACATGGCGTAAAAGCCATTGAAGATCGGGCGCTGATGGATTTTCTCGCCGAGCAACAAATTGGTATTGAATCCTGTCTGACCTCCAATATTCAGACCAGCACCGTAGCAGAGCTGGCTGCACATCCGCTGAAAACGTTCCTTGAGCATGGCATTCGTGCCAGCATTAACACTGACGATCCCGGCGTACAGGGAGTGGATATCATTCACGAATATACCGTTGCCGCGCCAGCTGCTGGGTTATCCCGTGAGCAAATCCGCCAGGCACAGATTAATGGTCTGGAAATGGCTTTCCTCAGCGCAGAGGAAAAACGCGCACTGCGAGAAAAAGTCGCCGCGAAGTAACAAAAATGGATGGTGCAAATTGCACCATCCATTTTTCACGCAAGGCACAACGTCGCGCGATGTTTGGCGGATTCGATGCCCAGCTCAATCAACTCCATTACCTGGATTGCCTGGCTTGCCGGAACCGGATTTTCACCATCGCCATTTAACGCATCACGAATCGCCGCATAGTAAGCCGGATAATTCCCAGGCACCGTCAACAGCGTTTCTTCGACACGTTCCTCACCTTCCACGCGGGTAAGTACACCATCACGCATATCGTAGCCCCAGTCTTCCTGCGGCAGACGCTCGCCATTTTTCAGACGTTCTTCCTGTGGATCGAGGCCATATTTCACATAACTGCCTCGGGATCCATGCACGATATAACGTGCTGACTCAGCGGCTGCCAGCATGGTACCGTGTAAAATGACTCGCCGCTGCGGATAGGACAAGATAGCGTGGAAATAATCGGTCGACTGCGCTCCGGGCCGTAACTGTGCCAAATCTACCGTCATGCTAACCGGTAAACCAAATAACGTAATGGCCTGATCAAGAAGATGCGGTGCTAAATCGTACCAGATACCACTGCCTGGGCCACCCTGTTCACGCCAACGATCGCGCACCTGCGGACGGAAGCGGTCAAAATGAGACTCAAAGTAAGCGACTTCACCCAGCACGCCTTCCGCGAGTAAACCTTTTAGCGTCAAGAAATCGCTATCCCAGCGACGGTTATGGAATACAGACAGCACACGCCCCAGGCTTTTTGCCAGCGCATCCAACTCTCGCGCTTGTGACAGTGTCACGGTAAAGGGTTTATCAACGACCACATGTTTACCCGCCTCAAGCGCTGCTTTGGCTAACGGGAAATGGGTATCGTTGGGTGTAGGAATGACAATAAGGTCTATGTTGGGATCGTTAAACAGATGCTTCGGCTCAGAGACAACCGTAACCGTTGGCCAGTCGGCTTTTACTTTTGTTTCATCACTGCTGGAGATTACCGCCAGTTCCAGCCCGGGCGTGCCCGCAATCAGGGGCGCATGGAAGGTTTTGCTCGCATAACCATACCCAATCAACCCAACACGGATGTTGTCGCTCATGTCATTGCCTCTCATTGAAGTATGATGGCTATTTGACACTATCCTTTACCCTCGCTCAACAGTTTAATAACCTGCCAGCAATAAGGGATGTTGTTTAACTTAAGTCAAAAAAATAGCGATTTTTCCAACGACAAAAGCTAAATATCGCAAAAACCTCAGTAAAAATCTTGCTGGAGCTATTATTGCTAAGTAACATTTACCCCCTGAAGTTAATGGATCAATCAACAGAGATGTGAGCTGTAATGAATCGTCTTATTGAATTAACAGGTTGGATCGTTCTTGTCGTTTCAGTCATTCTTCTTGGCGTGGCGAGTCACATTGACAACTATCAGCCACCTGAACAGAGTACTACGGTACAACACAAGTAAGCTCTGCGCTTGTAGAGCGACATGCTGCCCGTCCGGGTGCATGTTTTCACTTGTCGGATATTAAACCAGGAATTTATTATCTTGTTCGATGTTGTTGGTGATTGTCAGGGATAGTAAAGCGCGTTACTCTTTTCAGAGCAGTTTTTCATCCCTGAATATTTGCCATCAGCGCATTCTTATTATTGTAATAACACAAGCGTTCACTTTTGGTGAAATTTTATCATCACTAATAATACCTACCCCTTTGGTATTAATTCTTTTATGGACCTTTTATGACTGTTCAGGACTACTTATTAAAATTTCGCAAAATCAGTTCACTCGAAAGTCTGGAAAAACTTTACGACCATCTTAATTACACCCTGACGGACGATCAGGAACTGATTAATATGTATCGTGCTGCCGATCACCGTCGCGCAGAGCTGGTTTCTGGCGGGCGTTTGTTTGACCTCGGCCAGGTACCGAAGTCCGTCTGGCACTATGTTCAATAAAGAAAGTAGCGATCGGTTATAAAAGCCTTATAATAACGCCCCTAAAATTAGATTTGCCTGTTTGCGTCGTTATTCTGGAGAACCTATGACCACCACAACGCCACAACGTATTGGAGGCTGGTTGCTTGGCCCGTTGGCCTGGCTTTTAGTCGCTCTGTTGAGTACGACGCTGGCGTTGTTGCTGTATACCGCTGCGTTATCTTCTCCGCAAACATTTCAAACGCTCGGCGGACAAGCACTGACGACACAAATCTTATGGGGCGTTTCTTTTATTACCGCTATCGCCATGTGGTATTACACACTGTGGTTGACCATCGCTTTCTTTAAACGTCGGCGTTGTGTTCCTAAACACTATATTATCTGGCTGCTTATTTCCGTATTGCTGGCAGTAAAAGCATTCGCTTTTTCACCCGTGGAAGATGGCATAGCCGTTCGCCAGTTGCTGTTTACTTTGTTGGCAACCGCATTGATCGTCCCCTATTTCAAACGCTCGTCGCGGGTAAAAGCGACGTTTGTGAATCCGTAATAACCTTACAGTTAACCTGTTGTCGCCTGCTCTGGATTAACGGATAATAGGCGGCTTTTTTATTTCAGGCCGAAAAATGACTGACTACCTGTTACTGTTTGTCGGAACTGTACTGGTCAATAACTTTGTACTGGTCAAGTTTCTCGGTCTCTGTCCGTTTATGGGGGTTTCCAAAAAACTGGAAACCGCGATGGGCATGGGGCTGGCAACAACGTTTGTGATGACGCTGGCGTCTATTTGCGCCTGGCTTATCGATACGTGGATTTTGATCCCACTTAATCTGATTTACTTGCGCACCCTGGCATTTATTCTGGTGATTGCTGTGGTCGTGCAGTTCACCGAGATGGTGGTGCGCAAAACCAGCCCGGTGCTTTACCGTTTGCTGGGGATTTTTTTGCCGCTTATCACCACCAACTGTGCCGTGCTCGGCGTGGCGTTGCTGAATATCAATCTCGGGCACAATTTCTTGCAGTCGGCGCTGTACGGTTTTTCCGCCGCTGTCGGTTTTTCGCTGGTGATGGTTCTCTTCGCAGCCATCCGCGAACGCCTTGCTGTGGCTGATGTCCCGGCACCTTTTCGCGGTAATGCCATTGCGTTAATTACCGCAGGTCTTATGTCTCTGGCCTTTATGGGCTTTAGTGGTTTGGTGAAGTTGTAATGAATGCTATCTGGATTGCCGTTGCCGCCGTGAGCCTGCTGGGCCTGGCGTTTGGCGCCATTCTGGGTTATGCCTCCCGCCGTTTTGCGGTGGAAGACGATCCGGTCGTTGAGAAAATTGACGAAATCTTACCGCAGAGCCAGTGTGGTCAGTGCGGTTATCCCGGCTGTCGCCCCTACGCGGAAGCCATCAGCTGTAACGGTGAAAAAATCAACCGTTGCGCCCCAGGTGGCGAAGCTGTGATGCTAAAAATTGCCGAGTTGCTTAATGTCGAGCCGCAGCCGCTGGATGGCGAAGCGCAAGAGCTAACGCCTGCGCGGATGGTGGCGGTTATTGATGAAAATAACTGTATTGGCTGCACTAAATGTATTCAGGCGTGTCCGGTAGACGCCATCGTTGGCGCTACCCGTGCCATGCATACGGTAATGAGTGATCTCTGTACGGGCTGCAATTTATGTGTTGATCCGTGCCCGACGCACTGCATCTCGTTGCAACCGGTCGCAGAAACACCTGACTCCTGGAAATGGGATCTGAACACCATTCCCGTGCGTATCATTCCCGTGGAACACCATGCTTAAGTTATTCTCTGCATTCAGAAAAAATAAAATCTGGGATTTCAACGGCGGCATCCATCCACCGGAGATGAAAACCCAGTCCAACGGTACACCACTGCGCCAGGTACCACTGGCGCAGCGTTTTGTTATTCCACTGAAACAGCATATTGGCGCTGAAGGTGAGTTGTGCGTTAGCGTCGGCGATAAAGTATTGCGCGGCCAGCCGCTTACCCGTGGTCGCGGCAAAATGCTGCCTGTTCACGCGCCCACCTCGGGTACCGTTACGGCTATTGCGCCCCACTCTACGGCTCATCCTTCAGCTTTAGCTGAATTAAGCGTGATTATTGATGCCGATGGTGAAGACTGCTGGATCCCGCGCGACGGCTGGGCCGATTATCGCACTCGCAGTCGCGAAGAGTTAATCGAGCGCATACATCAGTTTGGTGTTGCCGGGCTGGGCGGTGCAGGATTCCCGACAGGCGTTAAATTGCAGGGTGGCGGAGATAAGATTGAAACGTTGATTATCAACGCGGCTGAGTGCGAGCCGTACATTACCGCCGATGACCGTTTGATGCAGGATTGCGCGGCTCAGGTCGTAGAGGGTATTCGCATTCTTGCGCATATTCTGCAGCCACGCGAAATTCTTATCGGCATTGAAGATAACAAACCGCAGGCGATTTCCATGCTGCGCGCGGTGCTGGCGGACTCTAACGATATTTCTCTGCGGGTGATTCCAACCAAATATCCTTCTGGCGGTGCTAAACAATTAACCTACATTCTGACCGGGAAGCAGGTTCCACATGGCGGGCGTTCATCCGATATCGGCGTATTAATGCAAAACGTCGGCACTGCTTATGCAGTGAAACGTGCCGTTATTGATGGCGAGCCGATTACCGAGCGTGTTGTAACCCTGACTGGCGAAGCAATCGCTCGCCCGGGCAACGTCTGGGCACGGCTGGGGACGCCAGTGCGTCATTTATTGAATGATGCCGGATTCTGCCCCTCTGCCGATCAAATGGTGATTATGGGTGGCCCGCTAATGGGCTTTACCTTGCCATGGCTGGATGTCCCGGTCGTAAAGATTACCAACTGTCTGTTGGCTCCCTCTGCCAATGAACTTGGCGAACCACAGGAAGAACAAAGCTGCATCCGGTGTAGCGCCTGTGCTGACGCCTGCCCTGCGGATCTTTTGCCGCAACAGTTGTACTGGTTCAGCAAAGGTCAGCAACACGATAAAGCTACCACGCATAACATTGCTGATTGCATTGAATGTGGGGCTTGCGCGTGGGTTTGCCCGAGCAATATTCCCCTGGTGCAATATTTCCGTCAGGAAAAAGCTGAAATTGCGGCTATTCGTCAGGAAGAAAAGCGCGCCGCAGAAGCCAAAGCGCGTTTCGAAGCGCGCCAGGCTCGTCTGGAGCGCGAAAAAGCGGCTCGCCTTGAACGACATAAGAGCGCAGCCGTTCAACCTGCAGCCAAAGATAAAGATGCGATTGCTGCCGCTCTGGCGCGGGTGAAAGAGAAACAGGCCCAGGCTACACAGCCTATTGTGATTAAAGCGGGCGAACGCCCGGATAACAGTGCAATTATTGCAGCACGGGAAGCCCGTAAAGCGCAAGCCAGAGCGAAACAGGCAGAACTGCAGCAAACTAACGACGCAGCAACCGTTGCTGATCCACGTAAAACTGCCGTTGAAGCAGCTATCGCCCGCGCCAAAGCGCGCAAGCTGGAACAGCAACAGGCTAATGCGGAACCAGAAGAACAGGTCGATCCGCGCAAAGCCGCCGTCGAAGCCGCTATTGCCCGTGCCAAAGCACGCAAGCTGGAACAGCAACAGGCTAATGCCGAGCCAGAAGAACAGGTCGATCCGCGCAAAGCCGCCGTCGAAGCCGCTATTGCCCGTGCCAAAGCACGCAAGCTGGAACAGCAACAGGCTAATGCCGAGCCAGAACAACAGGTCGATCCGCGCAAAGCCGCCGTCGAAGCCGCTATTGCCCGAGCCAAAGCGCGCAAACGGGAACAGCAACCGGCTAATGCGGAGCCAGAAGAACAGGTTGATCCGCGCAAAGCTGCCGTCGAAGCGGCTATTGCACGCGCCAAAGCACGCAAGCTGGAACAGCAACAGGCTAATGCGGTACCAGAAGAACAGGTTGATCCGCGCGAAGCGGCAGTTGCCGCGGCTATTGCCCGCGCTCAGGCCAAAAAAGCCGCCCAGCAGAAGGTTGTAAACGAGGACTAAATGGTATTCAGAATAGCTAGCTCCCCTTATACCCATAACCAGCGCCAGACATCGCGCATTATGCTGTTGGTGTTGCTCGCAGCCGTGCCAGGAATCGCAGCGCAACTGTGGTTTTTTGGTTGGGGTACTCTCGTTCAGATCCTGTTGGCATCGGTTAGTGCTCTGTTAGCCGAAGCTCTCGTACTCAAACTACGCAAGCAGTCGGTAGCCGCAACGTTGAAAGATAACTCAGCATTGCTGACAGGCTTATTGCTGGCGGTAAGTATTCCCCCCCTCGCGCCATGGTGGATGGTCGTGCTGGGTACGGTGTTTGCGGTGATCATCGCTAAACAGTTGTATGGCGGTCTGGGGCAAAACCCGTTTAATCCAGCAATGATTGGTTATGTGGTCTTACTGATCTCCTTCCCGGTGCAGATGACCAGCTGGTTACCGCCACATGAAATTGCGGTCAACATCCCTGGTTTTATCGACGCCATACAGGTTATTTTCAGCGGGCATACCGCCAGTGGTGGTGATATGAACACACTACGCTTAGGTATTGATGGCATTAGTCAGGCGACACCGCTGGATACATTTAAAACCTCTGTCCGTGCCGGTCATTCGGTTGAACAGATTATGCAATATCCGATCTACAGCGGTATTCTGGCGGGCGCTGGTTGGCAATGGGTAAATCTCGCCTGGCTGGCTGGCGGCCTGTGGTTGCTATGGCAGAAAGCGATTCGCTGGCATATTCCCCTCAGCTTCTTAGTAACGCTGGCGTTATGCGCAACGTTGGGCTGGTTGTTCTCACCAGAAACACTGGCAGCACCGCAAATTCATCTGCTGTCTGGTGCGACCATGCTCGGCGCATTCTTTATTTTGACTGACCCGGTTACCGCTTCTACGACCAATCGTGGTCGTCTTATTTTCGGCGCGCTTGCGGGCTTATTAGTCTGGTTGATCCGCAGTTTCGGCGGCTATCCTGACGGCGTGGCTTTTGCCGTCCTGCTGGCGAACATCACGGTTCCTCTGATCGATTACTACACGCGTCCGCGCGTCTACGGCCATCGCAAAGGGTAAACCATGCTGAAAACTATCCGAAAACACGGCATTACGTTAGCGCTATTTGCAGCGGGTTCAACAGGGTTAACTGCGGCCATCAACCAGATGACCAAAACGACGATTGCTGAACAGGCCAGTCTGCAACAAAAGGCATTATTTGATCAGGTGCTGCCAGCCGAACGCTATAACAATGCGCTGGCACAGAGTTGCTATCTGGTAACTGCGCCAGAGTTAGGTAAAGGTGAGCATCGGGTTTACATCGCCAAACAGGATGACAAACCGGTAGCCGCCGTTCTGGAAGCAACCGCGCCAGATGGCTATTCCGGTGCGATTCAGCTGCTGGTGGGAGCCGATTTTAACGGCACGGTACTTGGCACGCGCGTGACAGAGCACCACGAAACGCCAGGGCTTGGCGATAAAATCGAACTGCGCCTTTCTGACTGGATCACCCATTTTGCGGGTAAAAAAATCAGTGGTGCAGATGATGCGCACTGGGCGGTGAAGAAAGATGGTGGTGATTTCGACCAGTTCACCGGCGCGACGATTACTCCCCGCGCGGTGGTTAATGCGGTAAAACGCGCCGGATTGTACGCTCAGACGTTACCGGCACAACTTTCTCAACTTCCTGCCTGTGGAGAATAAAGCGTGAGCGAAATTAAAGACGTTATTGTTCAGGGGTTGTGGAAAAACAACTCTGCGCTGGTCCAGTTGCTCGGCCTTTGTCCTCTGTTGGCGGTCACGTCCACTGCCACTAACGCTCTGGGTTTAGGACTTGCGACTACGCTGGTACTGACGCTGACCAACCTGACCATTTCGACGCTGCGTCACTGGACGCCAGCCGAGATCCGCATTCCCATTTACGTGATGATCATCGCCTCGGTGGTCAGCGCTGTACAGATGCTGATCAACGCCTACGCCTTTGGCCTGTATCAATCATTAGGGATTTTTATTCCGCTGATTGTCACTAACTGTATCGTTGTGGGCCGCGCTGAAGCCTTCGCCGCCAAAAAAGGTCCGGCGCTTTCGGCACTGGACGGCTTTTCAATTGGTATGGGCGCAACTTGCGCCATGTTCGTGCTGGGTTCACTACGCGAAATTATCGGCAATGGCACATTGTTTGACGGTGCAGATGCGCTGTTAGGTAGCTGGGCAAAAGTATTACGCGTGGAAATTTTCCACACCGACTCCCCTTTCCTGCTGGCGATGCTGCCTCCAGGTGCATTTATTGGCCTGGGACTGATGCTGGCAGGAAAATACCTGATTGATGAAAGAATGAAAAAGCGCCGTGCTGAAGCAGCTGCAGAACGTGCATTGCCAAACGGTGAAACAGGGAATGTCTGATGAACAAAGCAAAACGCCTGGAGATCCTCACTCGCCTGCGTGAGAACAATCCTCATCCCACCACCGAGCTTAATTTCAGTTCGCCTTTTGAATTGCTGATTGCCGTACTGCTTTCCGCTCAGGCGACCGATGTCAGTGTTAATAAGGCGACGGCGAAACTCTACCCGGTGGCGAATACGCCTGCAGCGATGCTTGAACTGGGCGTTGAAGGGGTGAAAACCTATATCAAAACGATTGGGCTTTATAACAGCAAAGCAGAAAATATCATCAAAACCTGCCGTATCTTACTGGAGCAGCATAATGGCGAGGTTCCGGAAGATCGTGCTGCGCTTGAAGCCCTGCCCGGCGTAGGTCGTAAAACAGCCAACGTCGTATTAAACACTGCATTCGGCTGGCCGACTATTGCTGTCGACACGCACATTTTCCGCGTTTGTAATCGTACTCAATTTGCGCCGGGGAAAAACGTCGAACAGGTAGAAGAAAAGCTACTGAAAGTGGTTCCGGCAGAGTTTAAAGTCGACTGCCACCATTGGTTGATCCTGCACGGGCGTTATACCTGCATTGCCCGCAAGCCCCGCTGTGGCTCTTGTATTATTGAAGATCTTTGTGAATACAAAGAGAAAGTTGACATCTGAAGAAAAGGGGTAACACCGATTACCCCATTGATAACCTTTCTTTATCCTCTTTTAAAACATCTTTTTAACGTCAATGATGCCATTGCTTAGCGTTATCATCAGGTAATCCGTTTGCGGATAACCAAAAATGCAGGTTAATTGTTTTTTTAATAGCGAAATTTTCTATTCATTCGTGATCAAGATCACGATGCTGTCGCAATGTAAAAACATTGCAAGAATCAGGTTAAAATCATTTAAATTTACACACGCAACAAATATTGACCTACAAAACATTACACTGGCTATTTTTCAGAAACTGGACTATCTCACTAGTAAAAACGCTAAATAGCAGAACATATCGCCGTTAAGCCATCACCCCCCTCTCAGTGCAGTGAAAAAATCTGCCGTTACGTTTTTTGAAAAATTTAACGCTGGATAACATTTCCCGGAATGGTTGAATTCCCCGCCTCAGTTATATGTAACAGATTATTACAAAGGACTTGTCTGAAAGTGCAAGATAGTGAACATTACCTGCCGTTTCCCCTCCCACTATAACAATTGCGCGTATGTTTTTTATACATAACGCGAGAAAGCACCCCCGTTAATATGGGATGTAAAAAAAGAGGTAAAAGTGTCCACTGCAAACCAAAAACCAACTGAAAGCGTCAGTTTGAACGCTTTCAAACAACCGAAGGCGTTCTATCTCATCTTCTCGATTGAGTTATGGGAACGTTTTGGTTATTACGGCCTACAAGGAATTATGGCTGTTTACCTGGTTAAACAACTGGGTATGTCTGAAGCGGATTCAATCACCCTTTTCTCTTCCTTTAGTGCCCTGGTTTATGGTCTGGTCGCTATCGGCGGCTGGTTAGGTGACAAGGTACTGGGTACTAAACGCGTAATTATGCTCGGCGCTATTGTGCTGGCGATTGGTTATGCTCTGGTTGCCTGGTCTGGTCACGACGCCGGTATTGTTTATATGGGTATGGCGGCTATTGCGGTCGGTAACGGCCTGTTTAAAGCTAACCCGTCTTCTCTGCTTTCTACATGCTATGAGAAAAACGACCCGCGTCTGGACGGTGCATTCACCATGTACTACATGTCCGTCAACATCGGCTCTTTCTTCTCTATGATTGCTACGCCGTGGCTGGCCGCGAAATACGGCTGGAGCGTTGCGTTTGCATTGAGCGTTGTAGGCCTGCTGATCACTATCGTTAACTTCGCCTTCTGCCAACGCTGGGTTAAACAGTACGGTTCAAAACCAGACTTCGAGCCTATCAACTACCGTAACCTGCTGCTGACCATTATTGGTGTTGTGGCACTGATCGCTATCGCCACCTGGCTGCTGCACAATCAGGAAGTTGCGCGTATGGCGCTGGGCGTTGTTGCCTTCGGTATTGTGGTTATCTTCGGTAAAGAAGCTTTCGCGATGAAAGGTGCTGCGCGTCGTAAAATGATCGTTGCCTTCATCCTGATGCTCGAAGCAATCATCTTCTTCGTGCTGTACAGCCAGATGCCGACGTCACTGAACTTCTTTGCGATTCGTAACGTTGAGCACTCCATTCTGGGTCTGGCCGTAGAACCTGAGCAGTATCAGGCACTGAACCCGTTCTGGATCATCATCGGTAGTCCGATTCTGGCCGCTATCTATAACAAGATGGGCGATACCCTGCCGATGCCAACCAAGTTTGCAATCGGTATGGTGATGTGTTCTGGTGCGTTCCTGATTCTGCCGCTGGGTGCAAAATTCGCGTCTGACGCAGGTATCGTGTCTGTAAGCTGGCTGGTCGCAAGCTATGGCCTGCAGAGTATCGGGGAACTTATGATCTCTGGTCTGGGTCTGGCAATGGTTGCTCAACTCGTTCCGCAGCGTCTGATGGGCTTCATTATGGGTAGCTGGTTCCTGACCACTGCCGGTGCAAACCTGATTGGTGGTTATGTTGCGGGTATGATGGCTGTGCCGGATAACGTTACCGATCCGCTGATGTCACTGGAAGTCTATGGTCGCGTATTCTTGCAGATTGGTGTCGCTACTGCCGTTATTGCAGTACTGATGCTGCTGACCGCGCCTAAACTGCACCGTATGACGCAGGATGACGCTGCAGACAAAGCGGCGAAAGCTGCTGTAGCGTAAAATTCAGGGAAACTCTTTTACAAGCCGCTAACTTTTCGTTAGCGGCTTTTTTTTTGTTCAGCAACGCACTACCATACTTTAAACCACAGACAAAAGGAGTTACCGATGAAATTGTTCTACAAACCGGGTGCCTGCTCTCTCGCTTCCCATATCACCCTGCGTGAGAGCGGAAAGGATTTTACCCTCGTCAGTGTGGATTTAATGAAAAAACGTCTCGAAAACGGTGACGATTACTTTGCCGTTAACCCTAAGGGGCAGGTGCCTGCATTGCTGCTGGATGACGGTACTTTGCTGACGGAAGGCGTAGCGATTATGCAGTATCTTGCCGACAGCGTCCCCGACCGCCAGTTGCTGGCACCGGTAAACAGTATTTCCCGCTATAAAACCATCGAATGGCTGAATTACATCGCCACCGAGCTGCATAAAGGTTTCACACCTCTATTTCGCCCTGATACACCGGAAGAGTACAAACCGACAGTTCGCGCGCAGCTGGAGAAGAAGCTGCAATATGTGAACGAGGCACTGAAGGATGAGCACTGGATCTGCGGGCAAAGATTTACAATTGCTGATGCCTATCTGTTTACGGTTCTGCGCTGGGCATACGCGGTGAAACTGAATCTGGAAGGGTTAGAGCACATTGCAGCATTTATGCAACGTATGGCTGAACGTCCGGAAGTACAAGACGCGCTGTCAGCGGAAGGCTTAAAGTAATATCCATCGGCCCACAGGTCGTTGTGGGCCGAAATGAGATATTTCAGAGCTTTGTTGCGCTGAAGTAATGTTCTGGTTTGGCAATACGATCCTGAGCAGCCACCACTTGCAGCTCATATTCCTGCATTGCTTTGGTGGTCACCATGATTTCGTAGACTGCAGCGGTCACATGTTCCAGCGCCTCCTGCAGCGTTGCCCCCTGAAGCAGTTTCACCAGCAGTAAACCGCTCGTCACATCACCAACACCTACCGGCTGGCGCATACCAAAATCCACCAGCGGACGGCTGATATGCCAGGCTTCATCGGCGGTGACCAGCAGCATTTCAAAACGGTCACGGCTGTAGCCAGCTCGCGCCAGGTGTTTAACCAACACAATTTGTGGCCCTTGCGCAATGAGTTCGCGCGCTGCCAGAACCGCTTCTTCGACGTTATTTACCGCATGCTCACAGAGTATTTCCAGCTCAACCAGATTCGGCGCAATGATATCGCTGGCAGGCAAACCGTGCCGCACATGAAACTCTGCGACACCCGGTGCAACGATACAGCCTTTTTCCGGATGACCCATTACCGGATCGCAAAAATATTTCGCCTGCGGATTCGCGGCTTTCACCTGACGGACGATACCGAGGATATGTTCACCCTGCTCCGCCGATCCCAGATAGCCACTTAACACGGCATCACAGGTGTGTAATTTATCAATGGCGGCAATGCCTTGCACAATTTCGGTTAAATGGCTGGGCGGCATCACGCAGCCAGTCCATTTGCCGTATTGGGTGTGATTAGAAAATTGAACGGTGTTCAGTGGCCAGACGTTCGCGCCCAGACGGCGCATCGGAAACTCTGCCGCACTGTTACCCGCATGACCATAAACAACGTGAGACTGGATAGCGAGAATATTTTTCATCATGTTCCCTGTATAAAAACCAGGGGGAGTGATTTCTCACTCCCCCTTTCCACTTAATGCATTATTTCCAGCAAATCAGACAGTAATTCTTTTTACCGCGACGCAGTAAGGTAAAACGACCAAACAGACGATCTTCTTCTTTAAAGAAGTATTCAGGATCGGACTGTTTTTCACCGTTAATGGTGATGGCATTGGAGGCGATAGTTTTACGTGCCTGACCACGGGAAGGTTGCAGTTCAGAATCGACCAGTGCCTGCATCAGGTCTGCGCCCTTTTCCATCTCAACCATCGGTACGCCGTCCTGCGCCAGCTGTTCGAAGTCCGCTTCACTCAGCGCACTCAAAGAACCGCTGAACAGGCATTCGGTAATACGTTTTGCCGCCTGTAAACCTTCTTCACCGTGAACCAGACGAGTCACCTGCTCCGCCAGTACATACTGGGCGCGCGGTGCTTTACCGCTGTTTTTATCTTCTTCTTCCAGGGCGTTGATCTCTTCAATGCTCATAAAGGTGAAGAACTTCAGGAAGCGGTAAACGTCGGCATCCGCAGTGTTGATCCAGAACTGGTAGAATTTGTACGGGCTGGTTTTCTTCGGATCCAACCAGACTGCGCCGCCTTCAGTTTTACCAAATTTGGTGCCATCTGCTTTAGTGATCAGCGGAACGGTCAGGCCAAACACCTGATTCTGATGCAGACGACGGGTCAGGTCGATACCAGAAGTGATGTTACCCCACTGGTCAGAACCACCAATTTGCAGCACCACACCGTACTGTTTGTTCAGACAGGCGAAGTCATAACCCTGCAACAGGTTGTAGGAAAACTCAGTGAACGAAATCCCCTGATCTTCACGGTTGAGACGCTGCTTAACCGCTTCTTTGTTGATCATCTGGTTAACGGAGAAGTGTTTGCCAATATCGCGCAGGAAGGTCAGCACATTCATATTGCCGAACCAGTCATAGTTGTTCGCCGCGATAGCAGAGTTTTCTCCACAGTCGAAATCGAGGAACGGGGCAACCTGCTTACGGATTTTGTCCACCCACTCCTGAACAGTTTCTTCGGTGTTCAGCTTACGCTCGGCAGCTTTGAAGCTCGGGTCGCCAATCAGACCCGTCGCGCCGCCTACCAGCGCAACCGGCTTGTGGCCCGCCTGCTGGAAGCGTTTCAGGCATAACAATGGAACAAGATGCCCCAAATGCAAGCTGTCAGCGGTAGGATCGAAGCCGCAATAGAGCGCGATCGGGCCTTGCGCCAGTCGCTCTGCTAACGCTTCCTCGTCCGTCACCTGGGCTACCAGCCCCCGCTCTTGCAATTGTTTAATCAAGTTACTGCTTGCCATCAAAATCTCCATGTATATAACGACTGCACCTTTGCCGGTACACGACTTTTCGCCAGATGCGAAAGAGACATAGAATAAAGTGCCAGAATCAGGAGTACCAGCGATTAAAGCAAGATTTTTGCATCTTTTCAGGGTGCAAGACGATCAATCTTCCACGCATCATTTTCTCGCTGGTACAAAAAGCGGTCATGCAGGCGATGCTCACCGCCCTGCCAGAACTCAATCTGTTCAAGGCTGACGCGAAAACCGCCCCAAAAGCTCGGCAATGGCACTTCGCCCTGTTGAAACTTCTGCTTCAGCTCCAGGAATTTACTTTCAAGGATACCGCGGGCAGAAATGCGACTGGACTGCTTCGAAACCCATGCACCAATCTGGCTATCACGCGGGCGGCTATGAAAATATTTCATCACTTCGAGAGTCGAAAGTCGTTCTGCTTTACCGATCACCATCACCTGGCGTTCAAGGGTATGCCACGGGAACAGCAGGCTAACGCGCGGATTATTTTCAATTTGATGTGCTTTACGGCTACCGAGGTTGGTGTAAAACACCATGCCTTTTTCGTCGTAATGTTTGAGTAAAACGATGCGTTGATAAGGCTGAGCATGTTCATCCACGGTAGCGACCACCATCGCGGTAGGGTCTGCCAGTTTGGCTTCACACGCCTGAGAGAGCCAACGTTCAAAAAGGGTTAATGGATCGGCGGGAAGATCGCGACGGCGTAACCCGCCTTTGGTGTATTCACGGCGCAGATGCGCGATTTGCTGCAATTCGTCGTTATCAGACATGGTTTTCTTTACGGATTGTCAGTGGGTGACGCTATTGTGCGCCGCCCCTGGAAAAATCTCAACGCTGTGGATTTTGTAACTGACAGTTATTCAATACGATGCGGTCGCGTTTATAGACAGTCGCTTCATCGCCTTTCGACCAGAAAACATAGATTCCGTCAGTGTAACGTGCACCAGACGCTGAAATGCCCTGTTTGAGATGCAGTAGTTGATTATCGTAAACAAAACTGACTTCCTGGCGCGGATTATTCAGTTTGACCGTCAACGGTTTTTCATCACACTGGTATTCCAGCGTAGCGGTTTGCATGTGCTCAACCAGTTGATTGAACGCGCTACAGCCGGTGAGAAGCACCGGCAAACAGATCAGTAACAGTTTTTTCATAGACATTTCCCGAAGACTTTCCTGGTCTGGAGGGCAATACGCCCTCCCTAACGTTCCAAGTGTAACGGCAGACGCGGTAAGAAAAATTCAGTTAACTCTGATATCACGGGTTAGCAGGGAAAATAGCCCCCAGTACCGTCTCCTGGCTTGCGCCAGTGACGGAAGGCAGATTTCCTGGTAATCCCGCCAGCGTCCGCCAGGCAAGCCAGGCGAAAGCCAATGCTTCCATGTCATCGCCACTAATGCCAACGGCATCGGTGGTGGTGACTTCTGTGCCTGGCAGTAATGCCGCCAGACGCGCCATGAGTAGCGGATTACGACTACCTCCACCACATACCATCAATCGTTCGCAGCCACCGCTCAACAAAACTTGTTCAGAAATGGTCACGGCGGTGAGTTCTGCCAGTGTGGCCTGAACATCACGGGGATCAACACCCGGAAAATGGCGTAAATGGCGCTCCAGCCAGCCGTAGTTAAAGTATTCGCGTCCGGTGCTTTTCGGTGCAGGTTGCGAGAAATATGGGTCGCTGAGCATATTTTGCAGCAGTGGGAGAATAACTTTACCCGCCCGTGCCCACTCGGCATCTTTATCGTAAGGTTTACCGGCCTGACGCCAGATCCAGGCATCCATCAGCATGTTACCAGGACCGGTATCGTAGCCGCCAACCGGCTGCCCAGGAATGAGCAGTGACAGATTGGCGATGCCGCCAATATTGAGCACCATTCGTCGCTCGGTTGAGTGAGCCAGCAAGGCATGATGGAACGCAGGTACCAGCGGTGCGCCTTGTCCTCCCAAGGCAATATCGCGACGGCGAAAATCACCGACAACCGTAATTCCGGTGCGTGCCACAATTTGATTGTTATCGCCAATCTGTAAAGTGTGTGGTGCCACGCCCGTCGGTTCATGCCAGACGGTTTGACCGTGACAGCCGATCGCAACTATATCTCTCGCCTGCAGGTTTTGTTCCTTAAGCAAGGCATTGACCGCATCAGCAAAAAGTCGCCCGAGTTGAGTATCAAGCTGTCCAAACTGCGAAAGTGTAAGCTGCTGGCCCTGGCAAATATCCAGTACAGCCTGTTTCAGAGACACCGGGATCGGCCAGCTCAAGCTTGCCAGCTGTGCGACCCGGTGTTCATCTATTGTCGCCAACACAACATCAACACCATCAAGGCTGGTGCCTGACATAACGCCAATAAAGCGGCCCGATTTCATAGTTCATCCTTTTTCAATCTGACGTTTGCGCACCACTCAAACATAAACTTTTCGTGAATACCATGCGGAATGACCGATTTTTACCGTTGGTAGTAAAACATTATCTTCAAATCAATAATCATCATGAATGTTTTGTTTATAATTGGTTGATCCTACTTTCATTATGATTTGCTCATATTTGGTAGAACATGTAACCATGGATTCACATATGCCATATACTTTGACCATGAGGGATGCTTGCGTGGCGTTTCATGGTGAACAGGAGATTTTTCAATGATTAAACGCGTATTGGTTGTTTCAATGGTAGGTCTGTCTCTTGTCGGTTGTGTTAATAACGACACCCTGTCAGGGGATGTTTATACCGCTTCTGAAGCGAAACAAGTACAGAATGTCAGCTATGGCACCATCGTTAATGTACGTCCGGTACAGATTCAGGGCGGTGATGATTCCAACGTTATCGGTGCAATTGGCGGTGCTGTTCTTGGTGGTTTCCTGGGGAATACTGTTGGTGGCGGAACCGGGCGTTCTCTGGCTACTGCAGCAGGCGCTGTTGCAGGTGGCGTAGCTGGTCAGGGCGTACAGAGTGCAATGAACAAAACGCAGGGTGTCGAGCTGGAAATTCGTAAAGACGATGGTAATACCATCATGGTGGTACAGAAACAAGGCAACACTCGTTTCTCTCCGGGCCAACGTGTCGTACTGGCCAGCAATGGCAGTCAGGTGACCGTTTCTCCGCGCTAAATAAGTTTGCGTGTGGTCAGGTTACTGACCACACGCCCCCTTCATTTCACCCTTTGGCCTGTAACTCAATGATATTATGCTCAAGTTTTGCGATGAGCGTAATCAGTTGTTCCAGTTCCTCTGCGGAGATGCCATGTAATATTTCCGCGCGGGTTTTGTTAATAACAGCTTCCATTTCGCTGATCAGTGGCTCTGCCTTTTCCGTCAGTTTAATACGTTTAGCCCGACGATCGCTGGCACAAGTTTGACGCGAAATTAACCCTTTTTCTTCCAGTTGGTCCAGAGTACGGACCAGTGATGGCTGCTCGATGCCAATCGCTTTTGCCAGTTGAATTTGCGACTGGTCTGGAGGTAACTGATGGATATTGTGTAACGTAACCCAATGGGTTTGTGTTAACTCCAGCGGTTTCAGGCGATGGTCTATCAGAGCACGCCATATGCGCACCAACCGTGCCAGATCAGAACCTAGTGGCGATTCCAATTTCATCTCCTTATAATTAGCTTGCTAAGATATTATGCGGCTTTTAGAATAGTGTGCAGCAATTGTATTGCTAAAACAAATGTATTGCTGCATTTGGTTACCGTCAGACATATTTTTCAGAAATTGCGCGTAAATTTTTCGCACTTAAAGAATATTTATTAATCTAACGCAATATATTCGGTCGTAAAGGAATCTACTTTGTGAAGTTTATGCTCAATGCAACAGGATTGCCCTTACAAGATCTGGTGTTCGGTGCGTCCGTCTACTTTCCTCCGTTTTTCAAAGCCTTCGCGTTTGGATTCGTCATCTGGCTTGTCGTACACCGCCTGCTTCGTGGCTGGATCTACGCCGGTGACATCTGGCATCCCTTGTTAATGGATTTATCGCTGTTTGCGATTTGCGTTTGCCTTGCTCTGGCAATACTGATTGCGTGGTAACTATGTCAATTAAAACAATTAAGTATTTCTCAACAATCATTGTAGCGGTAGTTGCGGTTCTTGCCGGATGGTGGCTGTGGAATTATTACATGCAATCTCCGTGGACACGCGACGGGAAAATACGCGCAGAACAGGTTTCTATCACCCCACAGGTGTCGGGACGTATTGTTGAGCTGAATATAAAAGACAACCAACTGGTTAACGCGGGAGATCTTCTGCTCACGATCGATAAAACGCCCTTTCAGATCGCCGAGCTGAACGCACAGGCTCAGCTGGCGAAAGCGCAATCTGACCTCGCCAAAGCCAATAACGAAGCCAATCGTCGTCGTCATCTCTCACAAAATTTTATTTCTGCCGAAGAACTCGATACCGCTAACCTCAATGTTAAAGCGATGCAGGCCAGTGTTGATGCCGCACAGGCGACGCTGAAACAGACACAATGGCAACTGGCGCAAACGGAAATTCGCGCCCCGGTGAGTGGATGGGTGACTAACCTCACTACCCGCATCGGCGATTACGCTGACACCGGGAAACCGCTGTTTGCCCTTGTCGACAGCCACTCTTTTTACGTCATTGGTTATTTTGAAGAAACCAAGTTGCGCCATATCCGCGAAGGTGCACCAGCACAAATTACCCTCTATAGTGATAACAAAACGTTACAGGGTCACGTCTCCAGTATCGGTCGGGCGATTTATGATCAGAGCGTTGAAAGTGACTCAAGCCTTATTCCGGATGTGAAACCTAACGTCCCCTGGGTTCGTCTCGCCCAACGCGTTCCCGTCCGCTTTGCGCTGGATAAAGTTCCAGGCGATGTCACGCTGGTGTCGGGCACCACCTGTAGCATTGCCGTAGGTCAATAATGAACGCATCGTCATGGTCCTTGCGCAATTTGCCCTGGTTCAGGGCCACGCTGGCGCAATGGCGTTATGCGTTACGCAATACCATTGCCATGTGTCTGGCGCTGACGGTTGCCTATTATTTGAATCTGGATGAACCCTATTGGGCGATGACCTCGGCTGCAGTGGTTAGCTTTCCCACCGTTGGCGGTGTCATCAGCAAAAGCCTCGGACGCATCGCTGGCAGTTTACTGGGAGCCATTGCGGCACTGCTTCTTGCCGGGCATACGCTCAATGAGCCGTGGTTTTTTCTATTGAGCATGTCGGCGTGGCTTGGCTTTTGTACCTGGGCCTGTGCGCACTTCACGAATAACGTCGCGTATGCATTTCAACTGGCGGGCTACACGGCTGCCATCATCGCCTTTCCGATGGTTAATATTACTGAGGCCAGCCAGCTGTGGGATATCGCTCAGGCGCGCGTTTGCGAGGTGATAGTCGGTATTTTGTGCGGCGGCATGATGATGATGATCCTGCCTAGCAGTTCCGATGCTACAGCCCTTTTAACCGCATTGAAAAACATGCACGCCCGACTACTTGAACATGCCAGTTTACTCTGGCAGCCTGAAACAACCGATGCCATTCGTGCAGCACATGAAGGGGTGATTGGGCAGATACTGACCATGAATTTGCTGCGTATCCAGGCTTTCTGGAGCCACTATCGTTTTCGCCAGCAAAACGCGCGCCTTAATGCGCTGCTCCACCAGCAATTACGTATGACCAGTGTCATCTCTAGCCTGCGACGTATGTTGCTCAACTGGCCCTCACCGCCAGGTGCCACACGAGAAATTCTCGAACAGTTGCTGACGGCGCTCGCCAGTTCGCAAACAGATGTTTACACCGTCGCACGTATTATCGCCCCGCTACGCCCGACCAACGTCGCCGACTATCGGCACGTCGCCTTCTGGCAGCGACTACGTTATTTTTGCCGCCTTTATCTGCAAAGTAGTCAGGAATTACATCGTCTGCAAAGCGGTGTAGATGATCATACCAGACTCCCACGGACATCCGGCCTGGCTCGTCATACCGATAACGCCGAAGCTATGTGGAGCGGGCTGCGTACATTTTGTACGTTGATGATGATTGGCGCATGGAGTATTGCTTCGCAATGGGATGCCGGTGCCAATGCATTAACGCTGGCAGCAATTAGCTGCGTACTCTACTCCGCCGTCGCAGCACCGTTTAAGTCGTTGTCACTTCTGATGCGCACGCTGGTGTTACTTTCGCTATTCAGCTTTGTGGTCAAATTTGGTCTGATGGTCCAGATTAGCGATCTGTGGCAATTTTTACTGTTTCTCTTTCCACTGCTGGCGACAATGCAGCTTCTTAAATTGCAGATGCCAAAATTTGCCGCATTGTGGGGGCAACTGATTGTTTTTATGGGTTCTTTTATCGCTGTCACTAATCCCCCGGTGTATGATTTTGCTGATTTTCTTAACGATAATCTGGCAAAAATCGTTGGCGTCGCGTTGGCGTGGTTAGCGTTCGCCATTCTGCGTCCAGGATCGGATGCTCGTAAAAGCCGCCGCCATATTCGCGCGCTGCGCCGGGATTTTGTCGATCAGCTAAGCCGCCATCCAACACTGAGTGAAAGCGAATTTGAATCGCTCACTTATCATCACGTCAGTCAGTTGAGTAACAGCCAGGATGCGCTGGCTCGCCGTTGGTTATTACGCTGGGGTGTAGTGCTGCTGAACTGTTCTCATGTTGTCTGGCAATTGCGCGACTGGGAATCGCGTTCCGATCCGTTATCGCGAGTACGGGATAACTGTATTTCACTGTTGCGGGGAGTGATGAGTGAGCGTGGCGTCCAGCAAAAATCACTGGCGGCCACACTTGAAGAATTACAGCGGATTTGCGACAGCCTTGCCCGTCATCATCAACCTGCCGCCCGTGAGCTGGCGGCAATTGTCTGGCGGCTGTACTGCTCGCTTTCGCAACTTGAGCAAGCACCACCGCAAGGTACGCTGGCCTCTTAATTACTTAATTACACCACAGGCATAGCGTTCACCGCCACCGCCCAGCGGTTTAGGTTGATCGGACATATTATCGCCGCCAACGTGGACCATCAGCGCTTTGTCTTTGATTTCATCCAGTGATTTCAGACGAGGCGCGATGACGGCATCGGTAGCTTTGCCGTCATTATTGACGACCAGTGCAGGCAGATCGCCTAAATGCCCGGCACCTTCTGGCCCTTCATGTTTACCGGTATTTTGTGGATCAAGATGCCCGCCTGCGGATTCCGCGGCGCTGGCTTTGCCATCTTTGGTGGCTGGCTGGCAGCTTCCTTTGGCATGAATATGGAAGCCATGTTCACCGGGGGGTAATGCTTTCAGATCGGGCGAAAACTCCAGACCTTTATCGGTTTCAGTAATGGTGACGCTACCAATTGACTGCCCAACCCCTTGCGACGTGACGAGGTTCATCTCGACTTTTTCACTGGCAGCTTGTGCGCCGGTTGCAACAACCAGCGCCAGAATAGCCAGACTAAAACGTTTCATAGGACCTCCGTTCATTGTGCATTCCTGAATAAGTGTAAACCAGTGACACATTTTTGAACGGCGGCTATTCCTAAAAGTGCTTACGGTACGTCGTACCCCAGTGCCGCTTTACGGATACGAAACCATTGTTGACGGGTCATTTTCAGTGTTTCTGCTTCGACAGCTGCCCGTACGCGCTCAATTTTACCTGAACCGATAATTGGCAGCGGCTGCGATGGTAAACGTAATACCCAGGCGTAAACCACCTGTTCAATCGAGCCCGCGTTTAACTCCTCTGCCACCACAGCCAGTTCATCACGCAGCGGCTGGAAATAATCATCATTAAACAGACGACCACCACCAAGGCAGGACCACGCCATCGGACGAACACGCAGTTGTTGTAGTTGGTCGAGCGTGCCATCCAGCAGTAACGGCTGATGCACCGGGGATATTTCCACCTGATTAGTGGCAAGGGTAAACGGCAGACGTGATTGCAACAGGGCAAATTGCGCAGGCGTAAAGTTCGATACGCCAAAATGACGCACTTTGCCGCTCTGATGCAGATGTTTGAACGCGTCCGCCACTTCATCGGCATCCATTAACGGGTCTGGTCGGTGGATTAACAGCAGATCCAGATGATCGGTCGCGAGATTAATTAGCGACTGTTCGGCGCTCTTAATGATGTGATCGCGGTCAGTGATGTAATGACCAATGACGTTTTCTTCACGCGCGGTCGTCGCGATACCGCATTTACTGACGATTTCCATCCGTTCACGCAGGTGAGGTGCCAGTTTCAGTGCCTCGCCAAACGCCGCTTCGCACTGATAGCCACCATAAATATCAGCATGGTCCACGGTGGTCACGCCGAGATCCAGATGCTCTTCAATAAAACTGACCAGCTGGCGGGCGGACATATTCCAGTCCATCAATCGCCAATAGCCCATCACAAAACGGGAAAACTCCGGGCCTTGCGGCGCAATAGTAATACGCTGAACCATAATCGCTTCCTCTTATCAGATATGAGAGGAGTATACGCAAGATTAGGTTCAAAAGAGTGATGGTTGCTCCGGTTCGTCTGATGACGCTGGCTTATTTGCGCGTAATTTGCGCATTAATCGCTGCCGACAAAGGCGTAGCACCTCTTGTTTTTCGCCATCGCTCATTTTATTCCAGTTAAAACGCTCATCACGACTACGAAAACAGCCGCGACAAAACCCGCGTTCGTCAGACTGGCAAATTCCCCGGCACGGGCTCTGGACGGGAAAGAACTCTAATTGCTCCGCCACTTCGCCCTCCTCAGATAAGATTATTACCATTATTGAAGCTGTTAATGTCCAAAGTAGCAACTTTGCTTGCACTAGACCGACTGGTCTACTACACTCCAACGCATGAACAAACACACCGAACATGATACTCGCGAACATCTCCTGGCGACGGGCGAGCAACTTTGCCTGCAACGTGGATTCACCGGGATGGGGCTAAGCGAATTACTAAAAACCGCTGAAGTGCCGAAAGGGTCCTTCTATCACTACTTTCGCTCTAAAGAAGCGTTTGGCGTTGCCATGCTTGAGCGTCATTACGCCGCATATCACCAGCGACTGACTGAGTTGCTGCAATCCGGCGAAGGTAACTACCGCGACCGCATACTGGCTTATTACCAGCAAACACTGAACCAGTTTTGCCAACATGGAACCATCAGTGGTTGCCTGACAGTAAAACTCTCTGCCGAAGTGTGCGATCTGTCAGAAGATATGCGCAGCGCGATGGATAAAGGTGCTCGCGGCGTGATTGCCCTGCTCTCTCAGGCGCTGGAAAATGGCCATGAGAACCACTGTTTAACCTTTTGTGGCGAACCGCTGCAACAGGCACAAGTGCTTTACGCACTATGGCTGGGTGCGAATCTGCAGGCCAAAATTTCGCGCAATTCCGAGCCACTGGAAAACGCGCTGGCACATGTAAAAACCATTATTGCGACGCCTGCCGTTTAGCAGGCATTTTTTATCACCAGACGACCGGGAGCCTTTATGTCATCTGAAAAACTGTATTCCCCACTGAAAGTGGGCGCAATAACTGCGGCAAACCGTATTTTTATGGCACCGCTGACGCGTCTGCGCAGTATTGAACCGGGTGACATTCCTACCCCGTTGATGGCGGAATACTATCGCCAACGTGCCAGTGCCGGTTTGATAATTAGTGAAGCCACGCAAATTTCTGCCCAGGCAAAAGGATATGCAGGTGCGCCTGGCATCCATAGTCCGGAGCAAATTGCCGCATGGAAAAAAATCACCGCTGGCGTTCATGCTGAAAATGGTCATATGGCCGTGCAGCTGTGGCACACCGGACGCATTTCTCACGCCAGCCTGCAACCTGGCGGTCAGGCACCGGTAGCGCCTTCAGCACTTAGCGCGGGAACACGTACTTCTCTGCGCGATGAAAATGGTCAGGCGATCCGTGTTGAAACATCCATGCCGCGTGCGCTTGAACTGGAAGAGATTCCAGGTATCGTCAATGATTTCCGTCAGGCCATTGCTAACGCGCGTGAAGCCGGTTTTGATCTGGTAGAGCTCCACTCTGCTCACGGTTATTTGCTGCATCAGTTCCTTTCTCCTTCTTCAAACCATCGTACCGATCAGTACGGCGGCAGCGTGGAAAATCGCGCACGTCTGGTACTGGAAGTGGTCGATGCCGGGATTGAAGAATGGGGTGCCGATCGCATTGGCATTCGCATTTCGCCAATCGGTACTTTCCAGAACACGGATAACGGCCCGAATGAAGAAGCCGATGCACTGTATCTGATTGAACAACTGGGTAAACGCGGCATTGCTTATCTGCATATGTCAGAACCAGATTGGGCGGGGGGTGAACCGTATACTGATGCGTTCCGCGAAAAAGTACGCGCCCGTTTCCACGGTCCGATTATCGGCGCAGGTGCATACACAGTAGAAAAAGCTGAAACGCTGATCGGCAAAGGGTTAATTGATGCGGTGGCATTTGGTCGTGACTGGATTGCGAACCCGGATCTGGTCGCCCGCTTGCAGCGCAGAGCTGAGCTTAACCCACAGCGTGCCGAAAGTTTCTACGGTGGCGGCGCGGAAGGCTATACCGATTACCCGGCGTTGTAATCCAACATTGCGAGCGGCGTAAAGCCGCCGCTATACTAAAACAACATTTTGAATCTGTTAGCCATTTTGAGGATAAAAAGATGCGTCTTCTTCATACCATGCTGCGCGTTGGCGATTTGCAACGCTCCATCGATTTTTATACCAAAGTGCTGGGCATGAAACTGCTGCGTACCAGCGAAAACCCGGAATACAAATACTCACTGGCGTTTGTTGGCTACGGCCCGGAAACCGAAGAAGCGGTGATTGAACTGACCTACAACTGGGGCGTGGATAAATACGAACTCGGCACTGCTTATGGTCACATCGCGCTTAGCGTAGATAACGCCGCTGAAGCGTGCGAAAAAATCCGTCAAAACGGGGGTAACGTGACCCGTGAAGCGGGTCCGGTAAAAGGCGGTACTACGGTTATCGCGTTTGTGGAAGATCCGGACGGTTACAAAATTGAGTTAATCGAAGAAAAAGACGCCGGTCGCGGTCTGGGCAACTAATCTCCTGCCGGGCGTGAACTCATCGCGCCCGCATCTTTACTGCATCGACAAGTAATATTTGTCATAATGCGCGCTGCAATTTATCCGTATTAAGAGAATCAGATGTCCGATAACGCTCAACTTACCGGTCTGTGCGACCGTTTTCGTGGTTTTTATCCTGTTGTGATCGATGTTGAAACAGCCGGATTTAACGCCAAAACCGATGCGCTGCTTGAGATTGCCGCCATCACCCTGAAAATGGATGAACAAGGCTGGCTGATGCCGGACACCACATTACATTTCCACGTCGAACCATTTGTCGGCGCAAATTTGCAACCAGAAGCCCTCGCCTTCAACGGCATTGACCCGAACGATCCCGATCGCGGCGCGGTCAGCGAATACGAGGCGCTGCACGAAATTTTTAAAGTTGTACGTAAAGGTATTAAAGCGAGCGGCTGTAACCGCGCCATTATGGTGGCGCACAACGCCAATTTTGATCACAGCTTTATGATGGCCGCCGCAGAACGCGCCTCGCTGAAACGTAACCCGTTCCACCCTTTCGCCACTTTTGACACTGCTGCACTGGCCGGGCTGGCACTCGGACAAACCGTATTGTCAAAGGCTTGCCAGACCGCTGGCATGGACTTCGACAGCACCCAGGCGCACTCCGCGCTGTACGACACCGAACGCACTGCTGTGCTGTTTTGTGAAATCGTCAACCGCTGGAAACGTCTGGGAGGCTGGCCGCTACCCACCGCCGAAGAGGTGTAATCGAGTCGATGCCTGATGACATATAATGATTCAGGCATCTATAGTGAGGCTATTCCACGCATCCTGCATGATATTCACGGGGAATAGCGTTAATGGCAGATAATCCAGACCCTTCATCGCTCCTGCCGGACGTGTTTTCACCGGCGACCCGCGACTGGTTTCTTCGCGCCTTTAAACAGCCGACCGCTGTCCAGTCGCAAACCTGGCATGTGGCGGCGCGAGGCGAACATGCGCTGGTGATTGCACCGACTGGCTCCGGGAAAACGCTGGCAGCATTTCTCTACGCCCTCGATCGGCTCTTCCGCGAAGGCGGCGAAGATACCCGCGAGGCGCATAAGCGTAAAACCTCACGCATCCTCTATATTTCACCGATAAAAGCCCTGGGCACCGACGTTCAGCGCAACTTGCAGATCCCGTTGAAGGGTATTGCCGATGAACGGCGGCGGCGCGGCGAAACGGAAGTCAATCTTCGCGTAGGGATCCGTACTGGCGATACGCCTGCACAGGAACGCAGCAAACTCACCCGTAATCCGCCGGATATTCTGATCACCACACCCGAATCACTCTATCTGATGCTGACCTCCCGCGCGCGCGAAACGCTACGCGGCGTCGAAACGGTAATTATTGATGAAGTCCACGCGGTAGCGGGCAGTAAACGTGGTGCGCATCTGGCGTTAAGTCTGGAGCGGCTCGATGCGCTGCTCCACACCTCAGCACAGCGAATTGGCCTTTCTGCCACTGTGCGCTCAGCCAGCGATGTGGCAGCATTTCTTGGTGGCGATCGCCCGGTTACGGTAGTCAACCCGCCCGCAATGCGTCATCCGCAGATACGGATTGTCGTACCGGTCGCCAATATGGATGATGTCTCATCGGTCGCCAGCGGCACTGGCGAAGACAGCCATGCCGGCCGGGAAGGCTCCATCTGGCCATATATTGAAACGGGCATCCTTGATGAAGTGTTGCGCCATCGCTCGACCATTGTCTTTACTAATTCGCGGGGGCTGGCGGAAAAACTGACGGCACGATTAAATGAGCTTTACGCCGCACGCTTACAGCGTTCCCCGTCTATCGCCGTTGATGCGGCCCATTTCGAGTCGACCTCCGGCGCAACCTCTAACCGTGTACAAAGTAGCGACGTTTTTATTGCCCGCTCACACCACGGCTCCGTCTCTAAAGAACAACGAGCAATCACCGAACAGGCGCTGAAATCGGGTGAATTACGCTGCGTGGTCGCAACCTCCAGTCTTGAACTGGGGATTGATATGGGCGCGGTGGATCTGGTGATTCAGGTGGCAACGCCGCTTTCTGTTGCCAGTGGGTTACAACGCATTGGTCGCGCCGGACATCAGGTTGGCGGTGTATCTAAAGGGCTGTTTTTCCCCCGTACCCGGCGTGATTTAGTCGATTCCGCAGTCATTGTAGAGTGTATGTTCGCAGGCAGGCTGGAAAACCTGACACCACCGCATAATCCTCTCGACGTCCTTGCGCAGCAAACCGTTGCCGCCGCGGCGATGGATGCATTACAGGTAGACGAATGGTACTCCCGCGTACGCCGTGCCGCACCGTGGAAAGATCTGCCAAGACGTGTTTTTGACGCCACGCTGGATATGCTTTCCGGGCGCTATCCCTCTGGCGATTTTTCTGCTTTTCGCCCCAAACTGGTCTGGAACAGGGAGACCGGGATATTGACCGCCCGACCTGGCGCTCAATTGTTGGCGGTTACCAGCGGCGGCACCATTCCGGATCGTGGCATGTATAGCGTGTTATTACCCGAAGGTGAAGAAAAGGCCGGTTCGCGGCGGGTGGGTGAACTGGATGAGGAGATGGTATATGAGTCGCGGGTGAACGACATTATCACTCTCGGCGCTACCTCATGGCGGATCCAGCAAATCACCCGCGATCAGGTGATTGTGACTCCTGCTCCGGGTCGTTCTGCCCGGCTCCCCTTCTGGCGTGGTGAAGGTAACGGACGTCCGGCTGAATTAGGCGAGATGATCGGCGATTTTCTTCATTTGCTGGCGGATGGCGCGTTCTTTTCCGGGACTATTCCCCCGTGGCTGGCAGAAGAAAATACGATCGCCAATATTCAGGGGTTGATTGAGGAGCAGCGCAACGCGACGGGCATCGTTCCGGGGAGTCGCCATCTGGTCCTCGAACGGTGCCGTGATGAAATTGGTGACTGGCGTATTATTTTGCACTCTCCCTATGGAAGACGGGTGCATGAACCCTGGGCGCTGGCGATTGCCGGGCGAATACATGCCCTATGGGGCGCTGACGCGTCGGTGGTCGCCAGTGATGACGGCATTGTTGCACGTATTCCTGACACCGATGGTAAATTGCCCGATGCCGCGATTTTTTTGTTTGAACCAGAAAAGTTGCTGCAAATTGTCCGCGAGGCGGTAGGCAGTTCGGCACTTTTCGCCGCCCGTTTTCGCGAATGCGCCGCGCGGGCATTATTAATGCCGGGCCGCACGCCGGGCCATCGCACCCCGCTTTGGCAACAACGGCTGCGCGCCAGTCAGTTGCTGGAAATCGCTCAGGGATATCCGGATTTTCCGGTCATTCTCGAAACCCTACGCGAATGTCTGCAAGATGTTTATGATCTTCCCGCACTGGAACGTTTGATGCGTCGCCTGAACGGTGGCGAAATTCAAATATCCGATGTAACGACTACTACGCCCTCGCCTTTCGCCACCAGTTTATTGTTCGGCTATGTCGCGGAATTTATGTACCAGAGCGACGCCCCGCTGGCAGAGCGCCGGACATCCGTACTGTCGCTGGACAGCGAGTTACTGCGCAATCTACTCGGACAGGTCGATCCGGGGGAATTACTCGACCCGCAGGTCATTCGCCAGGTGGAAGAAGAGTTGCAACGACTGGCTCCTGGCAGAAGAGCGAAAGGTGAAGAAGGATTGTTCGACCTGCTGCGCGAACTGGGGCCAATGACCGTTGAAGACCTGGCGCAACGGCATACAGGCAGCAGTGAAGAGGTTGCGTCGTATCTGGAAAATCTTCTTGCAGTAAAACGAATCTTCCCAGCGATGATTAGCGGACAGGAGCGTCTTGCCTGTATGGATGATGCCGCCAGGCTGCGTGATGCCCTCGGCGTACGACTACCAGAGTCATTGCCAGAGATTTATTTACATAGAGTCAGTTACCCGCTTCGCGACCTCTTTCTGCGCTATCTCCGGGCTCATGCTCTGGTCACGGCTGAACAACTGGCTCATGAGTTTAGTCTCGGTATTGCCATTGTCGAAGAGCAGCTTCAGCAACTGCGTGAACAGGGTCTGGTGATGAATCTGCAACAAGACATCTGGGTGAGCGATGAAGTATTTCGTCGTCTGCGTTTGCGCTCGCTGCAAGCCGCCAGAGAAGCGACGCGTCCCGTTGCAGCCACGACCTATGCGCGATTGCTGCTGGAACGTCAGGGCGTATTACCCGCCACCGATGGTAGCCCGGCGCTCTTTGCCTCAACATCGCCAGGCGTTTATGAGGGCGTAGATGGCGTGATGCGGGTGATCGAACAGCTTGCCGGAGTCGGTTTACCCGCCTCACTCTGGGAAAGCCAGATCCTGCCTGCCCGCGTACGCGACTATTCGTCAGAAATGCTCGATGAATTACTGGCAACCGGTGCGGTTATCTGGTCGGGGCAAAAAAAACTGGGTGAAGATGACGGCCTGGTGGCACTGCATCTACAGGAATATGCTGCAGAATCGTTCACTCCCGCCGAAGCGGATCAGGCGAATCGTTCGGCGCTGCAGCAAGCGATAGTCGCTGTTCTGGCTGACGGTGGAGCCTGGTTTGCACAACAAATCAGCCAACGGATACGCGACAAAATCGGCGAATCGGTTGATCTCTCTGCCCTGCAAGAGGCGTTATGGGCGCTGGTCTGGCAAGGCGTCATCACCAGCGACATTTGGGCACCGTTACGCGCCCTCACCCGCAGCAGTTCCAACGCACGCACCTCAACTCGCCGCAGTCACCGGGCTCGTCGTGGACGTCCTGTCTATGCGCAACCCGTCTCGCCGCTGGTATCTTACAACACACCAAATCTGGCTGGACGCTGGTCGTTATTGCAGGTGGAGCCACTAAACGATACCGAAAGGATGCTGGCGCTGGCGGAAAATATGCTCGACCGCTACGGCATCATCAGTCGTCAGGCGGTGATAGCCGAAAATATCCCTGGCGGGTTTCCATCGATGCAAACGCTTTGTCGAAGTATGGAAGACTCCGGGCGAATTATGCGAGGTCGTTTTGTAGAAGGTCTGGGTGGCGCGCAATTCGCTGAACGTCTGACTATTGACCGATTGCGCGATCTGGCGACACAAGCCACGCAAACGCGCCACTATACACCAGTGGCGCTCTCTGCCAACGATCCGGCTAATGTGTGGGGAAATCTTCTGCCCTGGCCTGCACATCCGGCAACGCTGGTTCCAACGCGTCGGGCGGGTGCGCTGGTGGTCGTTTCTGGCGGCAAATTGTTACTCTATCTGGCGCAAGGTGGCAAAAAAATGCTGGTCTGGCAGGAAAAAGAGGAATTACTCGCCCCAGAGGTTTTCCACGCGCTGACTACCGCACTGCGTCGCGAACCACGGCTGCGCTTTACGCTAACAGAAGTGAATGATCTACCGGTCCGGCAAACGCCGATGTTTACGCTGCTGCGTGAGGCGGGATTTTCAAGTTCGCCACAAGGGCTGGATTGGGGATAGAGAAAGGACTGACGGATGCCCGTTCGCATCCGTCAGTATTGCAGGACGGATTATTCCGCGTCCGGCTCTTCAGACTTGTATTTAGCGGCAGTTTCTTTGATCAGCTGCTGCAGTTCGCCACGCTGATACATTTCGATCACGATATCACAACCGCCGACCAGCTCGCCGTCAACCCACAGTTGCGGGAAGGTCGGCCAGTTAGCATATTTCGGCAGTTCCGCACGAATGTCCGGATTCTGCAGAATATCAACATAGGCAAAACGTTCGCCACATGCGGCAAGCGCCTGGACTGCCTGGGCAGAGAAACCGCAGCTCGGCAGTTTCGGTGAACCTTTCATGTACAGCAGGATCGGGTTTTCAGCAATCTGGCGTTGGATTTTTTCGATAGTGGTGCTCATTGTCTTGCTTCCTCAAACTTCTTTACGGCAGTAATCTGACATTGTAGCGGGTCAGTGCGGCATCGGAAAATAACATTTTCATCACGCTTTTGCTATTTTATCCCTTTGCTCTATTTGTTGCATTTCAAATATTCGTTTCTTCTCTGATGCGCGGCAAACTGGCGTATTTATAACCATTTTTAGCTTTCACTGCTGCATTTTTTTGCGCTCGCCAACGAAACGTATTTTTTAACAATAAAAGCTATTAACTTTCTCTTCTTCTATGCATTAGAATCATCAAGTTTTGTAAATCAGACGCAGGCATGATAGACCTGCCTTAACAGAGGGACGCTCAGTGGCGCGGATAAACCGTATTTCGATCACGCTCTGTGCTTTACTTTTTACCACCCTGCCTTTAACGCCTATGGCCCATGCTTCAAAGCAAGCCAGGGAGAGTTCTGCTACCACTCATATCACCAAAAAAGCAGATAAAAAGAAAAGCACGGCAACCACCAAAAAGACCCAGAAAACAGCGAAAAAAGCCGCCAGTAAAAGTACGACCAAAAGCAAAACCGCTTCTTCCGTTAAAAAATCTTCCATTACCGCTTCTAAAAACGCCAAAACTCGCAGCAAACACGCCGTCAATAAAACGGCCTCAGCCAGCTTTACCGAAAAGTGTACCAAACGTAAGGGCTATAAATCGCATTGTGTGAAAGTCAAAAATGCCGCGTCAGGAACTCTTGCCGACGCGCACAAAGCGAAGGTGCAAAAAGCTACGAAAGTGGCAATGAATAAACTGATGCAGCAAATTGGTAAGCCATATCGTTGGGGTGGCAGCTCACCGCGTACCGGTTTTGATTGCAGCGGCCTGGTTTATTACGCTTATAAAGATTTGGTGAAAATTCGTATTCCGCGTACGGCGAATGAAATGTATCACCTGCGTGATGCAGCGCCAATCGAACGTAGTGAACTGAAAAACGGCGACCTGGTCTTTTTCCGTACTCAGGGACGCGGCACAGCCGATCATGTCGGCGTGTATGTCGGCAACGGCAAATTTATTCAGTCACCGCGCACAGGTCAGGAAATTCAAATCACTTCTCTCAGTGAAGACTACTGGCAGCGCCACTATGTTGGCGCTCGTCGGGTAATGACCCCAAAAACACTTCGCTAAAACTTTACCCTGTTGTTACGGCAACAGGGTAAGTTCATCTTTTGTCTCACCTTTTAATTTGCTACCCTATCCATACGCACAATAAGGCTATTGTACGTATGCAAATTAATAATAAAGGAGAGTAGCAATGTCATTCGAATTACCTGCACTACCATATGCTAAAGATGCTCTGGCACCGCACATTTCTGCGGAAACCATCGAGTATCACTACGGCAAGCACCATCAGACTTATGTCACTAACCTGAACAACCTGATTAAAGGTACCGCGTTTGAAGGTAAATCACTGGAAGAGATTATTCGCAGCTCTGAAGGTGGCGTATTCAACAACGCAGCTCAGGTCTGGAACCATACTTTCTACTGGAACTGCCTGGCACCGAACGCCGGTGGCGAACCGACTGGAAAAGTCGCTGAAGCTATCGCCGCATCTTTTGGCAGCTTTGCCGATTTCAAAGCGCAGTTTACTGATGCAGCGATCAAAAACTTTGGTTCTGGCTGGACCTGGCTGGTGAAAAACAGCGATGGCAAACTGGCTATCGTTTCAACCTCTAACGCGGGTACTCCGCTGACCACCGATGCGACTCCGCTGCTGACCGTTGATGTCTGGGAACACGCTTATTACATCGACTATCGCAATGCACGTCCTGGCTATCTGGAGCACTTCTGGGCGCTGGTGAACTGGGAATTCGTAGCGAAAAATCTCGCTGCATAATAACTGATGGCAAATGCAGCATTGCCTGAAGCGCTACGCTTATCAGGCCTACGCGGATGAGTCGTTAACACCGCATCCGGCAAGATAAATCGCACGTTGTCAGCAACTGTAACGCAGAAGGTTATCCTTCTGCGTTTTTGTTTAATTAGCTGTTAGCAACGCAAACTGTTTCAGGTTGTTTTCTGGCTGACATAAACACCAGCAATAATGCCAGTCCCGCGACAATCGCTCCCATCACCGGCACAAAGCTGTATCCCAGCCCAGCGGAAATTACCGCACCACCAGCAGCTGCTCCCAGCGCATTTCCAAGATTAAAGGCACCAATATTGACTGATGAAGACAGACCCGGCGCTTCACTGGCGACACGCATCACGCGCATCTGTAACGGCGGTACGACCGCAAAGGTTGCTGCGCCCCACACCACCATGCTAATAGCTGCGCCGAACTCATTGCGGGCCAGGAACGGGATTGCCAGCATAATCACCATCAACAACAACAAAAAGCCTTTCAACGTGCCGTTAACTGAACGATCTGCCAGTTTGCCGCCGAGATAGTTACCGATAGAGAATCCGACACCAATCAGCACCAGCATTGCCGTGACGAACACCGGTGTTGCGTGGGTAATACTTTGCAGTACCGGAGAGATATAGGTGTAGAGAGTAAACATTGCACCAGCTCCCAGTACCGTCGTCAGCAATGCAGACAGCACCTGCGGACGCATTAATACCGCCAGCTCTTTTTTCACTTCAGGTCGTGCCCCTGCACCACCTTTAGGTAATGAGAAGAACAGACTTACCATTGAAATCACTCCCAGCCCCGCCGTTGCCAGAAATGACATCCGCCAGCCGATGGTTTCACCCAACCAGGTCGCCGCCGGCACGCCACCGATATTTGCCAGGGTTAACCCCATAAACATAGTGGCAACTGCGCTGGCCTGTTTATGTTTTGGCACCACGCTTGCGGCCACGACTGAACCCAAACCAAAAAATGCTCCGTGATTCAGGCTGGTCAAAATGCGTGAAAGCATCAGGGTCATATAATCCGGCGCGATGGCGGAAAGAACGTTGCCTAGCGTGAAAATTGCCATCAGGAAAATCAACGCACTGCGGCGGGCACGATGAGAAAGTAGAAGCGTCATCAGCGGCGCGCCCACCATTACGCCAACTGCATAGGCACTGATTAACATTCCGGCAGCGGGAATCGAGACATCCACACCGCGCGCAATGACGGGCAACAAGCCCATTGGCGAGAACTCCGTTGTCCCGATACCAAACGCGCCAATCGCCAGCGCCAGCAACGGATAGTTAATTTTCATGCCTTATCTCCACCTCTTCGCGTCATTACGCGATATTCATTAAAGTGGCGAAAGCATGACAGCAATCACAAAAAAATGAAAATAACAAAAAGAGAAAACACTTTTGCCATTTTGCTAACAAACAGGAAGGAGATGCGAGGGAGAACGCGCTCCCTCGAGAGGAAATCAGTGCAGCGCGGCAGTCAAACCCACGGCTACGATCAAACCGAGGACGATAATCGTTGTTACCAGTGAAAATTTAAGGTCGGTGCTCATCAAGTTTTCTCCTTTTTTATTACCACACAAAAAGTGATATTACGCATTTTTACACACTGTGATGAAAAAATCTCCCGTCATTTATAATGATAAGTGTTTTTACCACTTCCCCTTTTCGTCAAGATCGGCCAAAATTCCACGCTTACACTATTTGCGTACTGGCCATTGACCCCTTCCTGACGCTCCGTGTCGTTTTTCCGGCGTACCGCAACACTTTTGTTGTGCGTAAGGTGTGTAAAGGCAAACGTTTACCTTGCGATTTTGCAGGAGCTGAAGTTAGGGTCTGGAGTGAAATGGAATGGCAACAATAAAAGATGTAGCGAAACGAGCAAACGTTTCCACTACAACTGTGTCACACGTAATCAACAAAACACGTTTCGTCGCTGAAGAAACGCGCAACGCCGTGTGGGCAGCGATTAAAGAATTACACTACTCCCCTAGCGCGGTGGCGCGTAGCCTGAAGGTTAACCACACCAAGTCTATCGGTTTGCTGGCGACCAGCAGCGAAGCGGCCTATTTTGCCGAGATCATTGAAGCGGTTGAAAAAAATTGCTTCCAGAAAGGTTACACCCTGATTCTGGGTAATGCGTGGAACAATCTTGAGAAACAGCGGGCTTATCTGTCGATGATGGCGCAAAAACGCGTCGATGGTCTGCTGGTGATGTGTTCTGAGTACCCAGAGCCGTTGCTGGCGATGCTGGAAGAGTATCGCCATATCCCAATGGTGGTGATGGACTGGGGTGAAGCAAAAGCTGACTTCACCGATGCGGTCATTGATAACGCGTTCGAAGGCGGCTACATGGCCGGGCGTTATCTGATTGAACGCGGTCACCGCGAAATCGGCGTCATCCCCGGCCCGCTGGAACGTAACACCGGCGCAGGCCGCCTTGCCGGTTTTATGAAGGCGATGGAAGAAGCGATGATCAAGGTGCCGGAAAGCTGGATTGTTCAGGGTGACTTTGAACCCGAATCTGGTTATCGCGCCATGCAGCAAATACTGTCGCAGCCGCATCGCCCTACTGCCGTCTTCTGTGGTGGCGATATCATGGCAATGGGCGCACTTTGTGCTGCTGATGAAATGGGTCTGCGCGTCCCGCAGGATGTTTCGCTGATCGGTTATGATAACGTGCGCAACGCCCGCTATTTTACGCCGGCGCTGACCACGATCCACCAGCCAAAAGATTCGCTGGGTGAAACAGCGTTCAACATGCTGTTGGATCGTATCGTCAACAAACGTGAAGAACCGCAGTCCATTGAAGTGCATCCGCGCTTGATTGAACGCCGCTCCGTGGCTGACGGCCCGTTCCGCGACTATCGTCGTTAATCACCCGTTGCGGGAGTCTCTTCCGGCTCCCGCAGCCACTCCTTATTCAGCGTCTCACTATCGCCGAGATACTCAAGCAGCCAGGTTAACGCAGGCGACATATCATTTTGCTGCCATGTCAGACAACATGCCGAATCCGGGAAGGGGTTTTCCAATTCAAGTGCTACCCACTTCCCCTCATTAAGCCACGGTTTGGCGAAATGTGTTGGCACCATCCCTATGCATAATCCTGCCGAGATACAGGTTGCCGATGATTCCCAGTCAGGCACGACAACTCTTTTTTGGTTATCCAGCAACCAGGTAATACGTTTAGGTAGCGTTCGCGAGGTGTCTTCGCGCACCAACGACGGCCAGTTGCGCAACGTATCATCGCTGAATGGGCCATCCATCAACGCCAGCGGGTGGTGGCTGGCAACAACGCAACTCCAGCTTAGCATCCCCATATCCCGGAAGGCATAACGACCGCCTACCGGAATCGCGCGTGTTGCGCCAATCGCCAGTTCCACGCGCCCGTCGGAAAGCGCATCCCAGACACCGTTGAACACTTCCTGAAAGACAAGAAGTTCGACATCATCAAAATGGCGATAAAAATCAACGATCATCTGCCGTGTACGTTCTGGCCTGACAATATTATCCACTGCGATAGCTAACTGACCGCGCCAGCCGTTCGCTATCTGCTGACATTGCTGGCGGGTGATCTGCATTTTTTTGACAACAGAGCGCCCTTCTTTGAGAAACCACGCTCCAGCAGCGGTCAGCTCCACATCACGGTGCCGTCGTTCAAAGAGCGGCACCGCCAGCCACTCTTCCAGCTGACGCACGGTATAGCTGACCGCAGAAGGAACGCGATGCAGCTCCTGTGCCGCAGCGCTAAAACTACCATTACGCGCTACCGCATCAACAACTTCGAGTGAATATTCTGACCACATAGTCTGCCTGCAAAATTTTTGAAACCAGTCATCAAATATTACCGTTTCACAACACTAATTTCACTCCCTACACTTTGCGGCGGTGTTTAATTGAGAGATTTAGAGAATATACATGCAACCTGGGAAAAGATTTTTAGTCTGGCTGGCGGGTTTGAGCGTACTCGGTTTTCTGGCAACCGATATGTATCTGCCTGCTTTCGCCGCCATACAGGCCGACCTGCAAACGCCTGCGTCTGCTGTCAGTGCCAGCCTTAGTCTGTTCCTTGCCGGTTTTGCCGCAGCCCAGCTTCTGTGGGGGCCACTCTCCGACCGTTATGGTCGTAAACCGGTGTTATTAATCGGCCTGACAATTTTTGCGTTAGGTAGTCTGGGGATGCTGTGGGTAGAAAACGCCGCTACGCTGCTGGTATTGCGTTTTGTACAGGCTGTGGGTGTCTGCGCCGCGGCGGTTATCTGGCAAGCGTTAGTGACGGATTATTATCCTTCACAGAAAGTTAACCGAATTTTTGCGACCATCATGCCGCTGGTGGGTCTATCTCCGGCCCTGGCTCCTCTGTTAGGAAGCTGGCTGCTGGTCCATTTTTCCTGGCAGGCGATTTTCGCCACCCTGTTTGCCATTACCGTGGTGCTGATTCTGCCTATTTTCTGGCTCAAACCCACGACGAAGGCCCGTAACAATAGTCAGGATGGTCTGACCTTTACCGACCTGCTACGTTCTAAAACCTATCGCGGCAACGTGCTGATATACGCGGCCTGTTCAGCCAGTTTTTTTGCATGGCTGACCGGTTCACCGTTCATCCTTAGTGAAATGGGCTACAGCCCGGCAGTTATTGGTTTAAGTTATGTCCCGCAAACTATCGCGTTTCTGATTGGTGGTTATGGCTGTCGCGCCGCGCTGCAGAAATGGCAAGGCAAGCAGTTATTACCGTGGTTGCTGGTGCTGTTTGCAGTCAGCGTCATTGCGACCTGGGCTGCAGGCTTCATTAGCCATGTGTCGCTGGTCGAAATCCTGATCCCATTCTGTGTGATGGCGATTGCCAATGGCGCGATCTACCCGATTGTTGTCGCCCAGGCGCTGCGTCCCTTCCCACACGCAACTGGTCGCGCCGCAGCGTTGCAGAACACTCTACAACTGGGTCTGTGCTTCCTCGCAAGTCTGGTAGTTTCCTGGCTGATCAGTATCAGCACGCCATTGCTCACCACCACCAGCGTGATGTTATCAACAGTAGTGCTGGTCACTCTGGGTTACATGATGCAACGTTGTGAAGAAGTTGGCTGCCAGAATCATGGCAATGCCGAAGTCGCTCATAGCGAATCACACTGATCTATATCGATATACTTATACTTAGGCTGCTAACAAAATTTTGTTGTATGATTGAAATTAGCGGCCTATACTAATTTCGAGTTGTTAAAGCTACGATAAATATTATGTTTTTACGGGGACAGGATCGTTCCCGACTCACTATGGATGGTCATTTCGGCAAAGGTTCCTCCTTTCCCTCTGTTCTACGTCGGATTATAGACTCGCGGTTTTTTCTGCGAGATTTCTCACAAAGCCCAAAAAGCGTCTACGCTGTTTTAAGGTTCTGATCACCGACCAGTGATGGAGAAACTATGAGTTCATCGTGTATAGAAGAAGTCAGTGTACCGGATGACAACTGGTACCGTATCGCCAACGAATTACTTAGCCGTGCCGGTATAGCCATTAACGGTTCTGCCCCGGCGGATATTCGTGTGAAAAACCCCGATTTTTTTAAACGCGTTCTGCAAGAAGGCTCTTTGGGGTTAGGCGAAAGTTATATGGATGGCTGGTGGGAATGTGACCGACTGGATATGTTTTTTAGCAAAGTCTTACGCGCAGGTCTCGAGAACCAACTCCCCCATCATTTCAAAGACACGCTGCGTATTGCCAGCGCTCGTCTCTTCAATCTGCAGAGTAAAAAACGTGCCTGGATAGTCGGCAAGGAGCATTACGATTTGGGTAATGACTTGTTCAGCCGCATGCTTGATCCCTTCATGCAATATTCCTGCGCTTACTGGAAAGATGCCGATAATCTGGAATCTGCCCAGCAGGCGAAGCTCAAAATGATTTGTGAAAAATTGCAGTTAAAACCAGGGATGCGCGTACTGGATATTGGCTGCGGCTGGGGCGGACTGGCGCACTACATGGCATCTAACTATGACGTAAGCGTGGTCGGCGTCACCATTTCTGCCGAACAGCAAAAAATGGCTCAGGAACGCTGTGAAGGCCTGGATGTCACCATTTTGCTGCAAGATTATCGTGACCTGAACGACCAGTTTGATCGTATTGTTTCTGTGGGGATGTTCGAGCACGTCGGACCGAAAAATTACGATACCTATTTTGCGGTGGTGGATCGTAATTTGAAACCGGAAGGTATATTCCTGCTCCATACTATCGGTTCGAAAAAAACCGATCTGAATGTTGATCCCTGGATTAATAAATATATTTTTCCGAACGGTTGCCTGCCCTCTGTACGCCAGATTGCTCAATCCAGCGAACCCCACTTCGTGATGGAAGACTGGCATAACTTCGGTGCTGATTACGATACTACGTTGATGGCGTGGTATGAACGATTCCTCGCCGCATGGCCAGAAATTGCGGATAACTACAGTGAACGCTTTAAACGAATGTTTACCTATTATCTGAATGCCTGTGCAGGTGCTTTCCGCGCCCGTGATATTCAGCTCTGGCAGGTCGTGTTCTCACGCGGTGTTGAAAACGGCCTTCGAGTCGCTCGCTAAAGGCTATTCTATCGCCCCCTCTCCGGGGGCGAGTTCAGATCAGGCTTCTGTACCTGGTTGATTCATGGCATTTTCTCGTGCCGCCAGCACACGTTCTACCGTATCTACCACTGCCTGAGTTTGTGGATCAATTTCAATGTTGACGCGTGCGCCGAGTTTTTTCTTCCCAAGAGTCGTGCGTTCCAGAGTTTCCGGAATTAAATGGACGCAAAAACGCGTTGGCGTGACTTCGCCGACGGTCAGGCTAATACCGTCGATGCCAATAAATCCTTTGTACAGGATATATTTCATCAACTGACTATCCTGGACTTTAAACCAGATCTGGCGATTATTTTCCGAGGTTAATATTTTCGCCACTTCAGCGGTGGTCATAATATGACCTGACATTAAGTGTCCGCCAATTTCATCACTGAATTTCGCCGCACGCTCAACGTTTACCCAATCCCCCACTTTTAAATCGCCAAGATTGGTAATGCGTAACGTTTCTTTCATCAGGTCAAAACTGACATGGTTGCCGTTAATTTCCGTCACGGTCAGGCAGCAACCGTTATGCGCCACGGAAGCACCTGTTTCCAGGCCGTCCAGCATGTGGTCGGGTAACTCCACCACATGCGTACGAAAATTTGGTTTCTCGTCAATCGACACCAGTTTTGCGGTGCCCTGTACAATCCCCGTAAACATACTTACAACTCCTGAAATCAGTTAAGACATTCTGTTCAGCACAATAGCAGGTGGCAAACGCCCTTACCAGTGAAGGGGTAAGAATGACTATTTTTTCACTGGAGAATTAATAAATCCTCGCTACAATAGACTGAATTTCCCCTGCTTCTTCTTTTTGCTGCCCATTCAGGCGGCTTTTTAGTCTCTCATATAACTACAAATAAAAGGTGTTCACGTGCAGAAGTATATCAGTGAAGCGCGTCTGTTATTAGCATTAGCAATCCCGGTGATTCTCGCGCAAATCGCCCAAACTGCGATGGGTTTTGTCGATACCGTGATGGCGGGCGGCTATAGTGCCACCGACATGGCGGCGGTCGCTATCGGTACTTCTATCTGGCTTCCGGCGATCCTCTTTGGTCACGGACTGCTGCTGGCATTAACGCCGGTTATCGCGCAATTAAATGGTTCCGGTCGACGTGAGCGCATTGCGCATCAGGTGCGACAAGGTTTCTGGCTGGCAGGTTTTGTTTCCGTTCTCATTATGCTTGTGCTGTGGAATGCAGGTTACATTATCCGCTCCATGGAAAACATCGATCCGGCTCTGGCGGACAAAGCCGTGGGTTATCTGCGTGCGTTGTTGTGGGGCGCGCCGGGCTATCTGTTCTTCCAGGTTGCCCGTAACCAATGTGAAGGTCTGGCAAAAACCAAGCCGGGTATGGTAATGGGCTTTATCGGCCTGCTGGTGAACATTCCGGTGAACTATATCTTTATTTATGGTCATTTCGGTATGCCTGAGCTCGGTGGCGTTGGTTGTGGCGTGGCTACTGCGGCGGTGTATTGGGTCATGTTCCTTGCCATGGTTTCTTACATTAAACGCGCCCGCTCCATGCGCGATATTCGTAACGAAAAAGGCACCGCGAAACCCGATCCTGCGGTTATGAAACGACTGATTCAACTCGGTTTGCCGATTGCGCTGGCACTATTCTTTGAAGTGACACTGTTTGCCGTCGTGGCTCTGTTAGTGTCTCCGCTCGGTATTGTTGATGTCGCAGGACACCAGATTGCCCTGAACTTTAGTTCACTGATGTTTGTGCTTCCAATGTCGCTGGCGGCAGCGGTAACTATCCGCGTAGGTTATCGTCTGGGTCAGGGCTCAACGCTGGATGCGCAAACCGCTGCGCGGACCGGGCTTATGGTGGGTGTCTGTATGGCAACCCTGACGGCCATATTCACGGTTTCACTGCGGGAGCAAATCGCCCTGTTGTACAACGACAATCCCGAGGTTGTAACGCTGGCTGCGCATTTGATGTTGCTGGCGGCGGTATATCAGATTTCTGACTCAATCCAGGTGATTGGCAGTGGGATTTTGCGTGGTTATAAAGATACGCGTTCCATTTTCTATATCACCTTTACGGCTTACTGGGTGCTGGGCTTGCCAAGCGGCTATATTCTGGCACTGACCGATCTGGTCGTTAAACCTATGGGGCCAGCAGGCTTCTGGATAGGCTTTATTATTGGCCTGACGTCGGCAGCCATTATGATGATGCTGCGTATGCGGTTCCTGCAACGTCTGCCGTCAGTTATCATTCTGCAACGAGCATCCCGCTAATAAAGACAAGGCGCAACCTTCACGGGTTGCGCCTGTGTTTTTACGCAGGCTGGAGCGTTGCGCCAATCCCGTCTTCGTCTGGCTGTAATTTCAGAGCGTTGCACAGAGTTTGCCGACTGGCATCTGTTATCTCAACGTGTATATCCCCGGTAACTTCCCCTTTCACATTGATGAAGTCAGGTGAGATTTCTTTCGCACTGGTTTGCAGGCAAATCGCTCCCTCTCCGCGCAGGCGTTTCACTTTCAGTTGCACATGCGTTGCCGCACCAGTGATCAGCCACAGTTTTCCGCCGTTCAGATTGATGTTACCAACACTAAAAGTGACACTGTCACCTTTTACCGTACTGCCGTCGAGAATCAACACACCGCCCTGCTGTACAGTAATCGTTGATTGTTGCAGATCTGCGCCATAGCCAATAATCATTGAAGCGCCGTCCAGTAATGCAACACTCCCGGTCAGTTCAACCGGTGCGCGATCTTCCTCTACGACAAAATTTTCGTCCGCGCTGGTGGGTGACAACAGGATCACTGTTCCACCTTGTATTACCGCATTTTCCAGCGTACCGGCATGCACTTCAGCCCGACCACCCACATTCACGGACAGGTTTTGCGTCTTACCGGAACTGTAGAGCTGAAGGCCATCCGTCCCCAGACGATAAATGGATCCATTCTCAACAATAGTGTCAGAGTCTTCACCACCGAGATTATTCATGGTGCCACCAGCAAGCAACGTATCACTGGCTTTCCCGGCCAGCATAAAAACGCCGCCCTGATTAATCTCACAATTGCTGGCTTCCCCACCTGGATACACCAACAATTCACCACCTTCATCTACCACGACCGCTGAGGTTGTCCCATTAACCAACAGGCCGCCCTCTTGATCGAGAATGATTTTTTCCGCGCGATGTCCTTCCAGTACACGCAGGTTACCGCCATTTTCCAGCAACAAACCGCAGGCATAACCCTGATCAACGCTGAATTCACCTTCGGGATGGCGGCCATTAACCGTAGCGAGCGTAGAGAGACTAATTGCGCCTCCCTCGGACTGAACAATATCTGTGGCAATGGCACCGTCGCTGACCGATAGCGTGCCATTGTTACCGTACTGTGTGCATTTGGCGATCCCACCGGTTGCCACTTTCAACCAGCCAGCCCCCGTGACCACGGTATTTTCGGCTCTTCCGCCAGCTTCAACAATCAACTCGCCTTCAGTAAGTTGCGTCGCGCCAATGACCTCGCCGGTCTTAACAATTTGCACATTCCCGTCGCTCATCAAGTTTTTCGCATCAGATCCCATGATTTATTCCTTTGCTGCATCTGTGTGCCTTTATTGCTACCTAAGTGTAAAGGCTACGGAGGATTTATCCACGACAGATTTGAGATGGTGGCAAACAACTCTGTTTAAACTCTGATACACGAATTATTGGGTTGTATCAGATGTAAATGCGATCCTGAATAAAAATCGCCCTTGCAAATCAACAAAATATAGCCAATTTGCTTAAAAGCTCTGCAAACGGTCGAAATAGCGCAGAAAATTACGTTTTGCCTCTTGCCACCTTCCCACTCTGCCGCTAATATTCGTCCCCGTTGTCACCTACAACGTTGCGTTCATAGCTCAGTTGGTTAGAGCACCACCTTGACATGGTGGGGGTCGTTGGTTCGAGTCCAATTGAACGCACCATCCTGCGTCCGTAGCTCAGTTGGTTAGAGCACCACCTTGACATGGTGGGGGTCGGTGGTTCGAGTCCACTCGGACGCACCAGATTTTCTTAATCTGGTCTTCTCCTTTTTCCCTCTGTTTCTTCTCTGTATCCAATACGTTAAAAGATTTACACTGTCTTCGTATGCGTTATCAGAAGGAGAATCGCTATGGCAACTTTGTTACAACTTCATTTTGCTTTTAATGGCCCATTTGGCGACGCAATGGCTGAGCAGCTTAAACCGCTTGCTGAGTCGATTAATCAGGAACCTGGTTTTCTGTGGAAGGTATGGACAGAAAGTGAAAAGAACCACGAAGCCGGTGGGATCTATCTTTTTACTGATGAAAAAAGCGCCCTTGCCTATCTGGAAAAACATACTGCCCGACTTAAAAATCTCGGCGTTGAGGAAGTTGTCGCCAAAGTTTTCGATGTCAATGAGCCACTGAGTCAAATCAATCAGGCAAAACTCGCCTGACAGAATTTAATCAAGGGCGGTTAGCGCCCTTTTCATCCCTGTCTGAAATTTCTCAAATTCTAAAAATCTCAACCAAACTTATCTGATAACACTAAATTCGAAAGAATGCGTACAGGTAAGTAACAATGAAAAAAATTGCTATTGTGGGTGCCGGGCCTACGGGGATCTACACCTTATTCTCGCTTCTACAGCAACAAACTCCACTTTCTATTTCTATCTTCGAGCAGGCTGACGAGGCCGGTGTCGGGATGCCATACAGTGATGAGGAAAACTCAAAAATGATGCTGGCAAATATTGCCAGTATTGAAATACCGCCGATTAATTGTACGTATCTCGAATGGCTACAAAAGCAAGAAGCCAGCCATCTCCAGCGTTATGGCGTTAAAAAAGAAACCTTGCACGATCGTCAGTTTTTACCGCGAATTCTGCTGGGCGAATATTTCCGCGATCAATTTTTACGATTAGTAGACCAGGCACGACAGCAAAAATTTGCAGTGGCTGTTTATGAATCATGCCAGGTTACCGATCTGCAAATTACAAATGCTGGCGTCATGCTCGCTACAAATCAGGATTTACCCAGCGAGACGTTTGATTTAGCGGTGATTGCCACGGGTCACGTCTGGCCTGATGAAGAAGAAGCAACCAGAACGTATTTTCCCAGTCCGTGGTCAGGCCTGATGGAAGCAAAGGTCGATGCGTGTAACGTGGGTATTATGGGAACATCCTTGAGCGGACTGGATGCGGCAATGGCAGTGGCTATTCAGCATGGTTCGTTCATTGAAGATGATAAACAACACGTCGTTTTTAACCGCGATAACGCAAGTGAAAAGCTAAATATTACGTTGATGTCGCGCACGGGTATTTTACCCGAAGCCGATTTCTATTGCCCTATTCCCTACGAGCCCTTACACATCGTCACCGATCAGGCATTAAATGCTGAGATTCAAAAAGGTGAAGAGGGCCTTTTGGATCGGGTATTTAGATTGATAGTAGAGGAAATCAAGTTTGCTGATCCAGACTGGAGCCAACGCATAGCCTTAGAGAGCCTGAATGTCGATTCCTTTGCTCAAGCCTGGTTTGCCGAGCGCAAACAACGCGACCCATTTGACTGGGCAGAAAAAAATCTCCAGGAAGTCGAACGCAATAAACGAGAAAAACATACTGTTCCCTGGCGTTATGTCATTCTGCGCCTGCATGAAGCCGTACAGGAAATTGTTCCTCATCTGAATGAACACGACCATAAACGGTTCAGTAAAGGCCTTGCCAGGGTTTTCATCGATAATTATGCGGCAATCCCTTCAGAGTCTATTCGTCGCCTACTTGCCTTACGTGAAGCGGGAATCATTCATATTCTCGCCCTCGGTGAAGACTACAAAATGGAAATTAATGAGTCGCGCACCGTCCTGAAAACGGAAGACAACAGCTACTCGTTTGACGTTTTTATTGATGCCCGCGGACAGCGTCCGCTTAAAGTGAAAGATATTCCTTTCCCTGGGCTACGCGAGCAATTACAGAAAACAGGGGATGAAATCCCTGATGTTGGCGAAGATTATACGTTACAGCAACCCGAAGATATTCGTGGACGCGTAGCGTTCGGCGCGTTGCCCTGGTTGATGCACGACCAGCCTTTCGTTCAGGGACTTACGGCATGTGCAGAAATTGGTGAGGCGATGGCTCGGGCGGTCGTAAAGCCTGCATCCCGTGCTCGTCGGCGTCTTTCGTTTGATTAAAGGTAAAGCTATCAGCACTCAACAAACTGATGCTGTTCATTAAGACGATAGCGGACTCCGGTTCGAATATTGTTTTCACCTTCAATGGCGACGGCGAAGCGAACTCTTTCGCCGTCATGATATGCCAGTGCGGCGCTTCCCCCTGGCCCGAGAATAATTGAGTCGACCACGCCCGTGCTCACTACCGTTGAATTTTCACCGCTGGCAATGATGTGTACATTGTCGCCGCTGTTGGCAATTCTGGCGTTTGCGCCAAAGCTGGCGATTTGCACCAGGTCACCATTACTGGCGACATGACACCGTTCACCCAATGTACAAACGCGTACTCGCATTCCGGTATTCGCAATCCGACTACTATCTCCAGCGCTGCTTATCCGCGAAGAATTACCGGTTACAGCAACCCGTGCGCGTTCACCGGAGCTGCCAATGTGACTGTTAAAGCCGACACTTCCAATCCGCACGCTATAACCCATACTGGCAATTTGCGCGGCATACCCAGCGGTTGCGATTCGGGCGTTATCCTCACAACAGCCGATGCGAGCATGATCGTCGCTGCGGGCAAACTGACTGCAAAATGGTATCTCTCCGGGGTCTGTGGCCAGTTTTTGCATAGAGGAAACTTCCTGATGCGCGAAGTTTTCATCCGCCAGCCATTTTTTCCACGCATACTCAACCAGACTCTCCGCCCAGTCCGTATATCCTTCCTCAATCAGTGCATGATGAATATCGGCATAACTACCGCCGCGTGGGAAATGGCGCAGGAACCAGCGATACATCACCGCTCCGATACGCCATTCTCGCAGGTCTGCTCGTGTAATGATCATTCGTTAGTGCCGGTGATAGCCATCGACCATGCTTTTAAAGGTTTCGTGTGGCGTACGCCCCGTGGTGCAAAGATAAAGATGACCGAAGATAAAAAAGAGGCTTATAAATGCCAGAGCAAAATGCGCCTGCAATAACCAGTATCTTACGCCAGGAAACACATCTCCCACGGCTTGCGGATAGAGACACAGCAGCCCCGTCAATAGTAACAACGGCAGCAATCCATACATAACACCAACATAGGCGACCTGCTGTAAGGGATTAAATTTAGACTGGGTTGTTGCCGGGAAAGGATGTTCTTCCCCCTGCATAATGCCAAACAAATAAAATCGCGTTTGTTTTGCCGCTCGCTCCAGCCACCCCTGACGACGAATGCGATAGTGGTGACCATTACCCCCAACGGCATTGATCAGCACAAAGCCGAGCCAGCATGCGAGTAACAAAAATCCGCAAACTTCATGCACCGCAACCAGACTTTTAACCGCAGTTGCGCCCACCAGCGCAAAGTGATTTATCAGCCCACTTGCCAGCAACAATACAAAGAGTAACGCATTCGACCAGTGCCATAATCTGACCGCTTTGCAGTAAAGATAAATCTTCTCACCATAATCGGTGACTGATTTCTTCACGCCACGAGCACGAAGCAAGGCATGCAGCCCCAGCACCAACCACATCCCAACCAGCAATACTCCGGCAATGATCAACCACACCGGCCAAAATTCGGGAGTGAACTGTGGCACATAGTTCGCTAACTGGCTCTGAAACTGTTCAGCATGTTGCGACGGGTTCATACATTTTCCTTTTTAATCAAATGTTGACCGAACCGGCGATACAGATGCGGTTTCCCGGCACCAGGTAGCTGATATTGATAGTATTTATTATCCTGCAACCACGCCTGAATTTCTGGGCTATCTTCGCGACCAAAGATCAATGCGTGTTCCGGACAGGCGCTGACGCAAATGGGCGGAAAGCCTTTTGCCAGTCGGGACTCAGCGCAGAAATCACATTTATCTGCCACTTTAGTGACAGGGTTAAGGTAGCGAACCTGGTACGGACAAGCGCCAATGCAATAACTGCAGCCGATGCACTGCGATTTTTCTACCCGCACGATCCCCTGCTCATCACGCCACGACGCCCCTGTCGGGCATACGTCGATGCACGGAGCATCTTCGCAGTGCTGACATGACTGGCGAAAAAAGTGATACTGCGTTTCGTTGTCGTTATCGGTGACTGGAATGTGTGCTATCGATAAACGGCTTCCCTGAGCGGGGACGTGGTTAGTTTTACGGCATGCGCGGGCGCAAATATTACAGCCATTGCACCGTGACTCGTCATGAATCATGGCATACCGAACTTCCTTTTCTTGCCTCGTGTTCGCTAACAGAGAAGACGCAGAACCAGTAAAAAAGATTACTGTTCCCATCCCCAGAACAAATTTGCGTCGAGTGAAGGACATCTGATTATCCCCTAATGCAGTGGCTGCAACTGTCCACCCTATCCATGACATCTCCCTGAAATTTCAGGGGTTCTGAAACTGCTCTACCTCGAACCATTCGCATAAGCCATAAGCCTTGCCATAGGTCATAAATCGCTCGCTAAACAAGTACAACACCGCCGTCGATGACTCCACCTGCCGTATATCGGCATATTCAGGTGCAACATCCATCGCGGCGATCGCGGCTTCAATCTGCGCTTCCTGGAAGTAATATGGCGCTTGCATCAGCATGGCGACTTTGTAAGGACGAGGATATGTCTGGCACTCAAAACGAACGGCGTGTGCAATGGCGCGACAAATGTCCTGCTCCACAACTTGCAAAGACATCGCCGCGTAGTTTTCACTCATGGCCTGCGTTGAGTAATAGTAATCATCCTGGCTTCCCGTCATACAAGCGATATCAGCGTAGTCTCCGTTCTGCTTAATGCTTTCCAGCAAAACTGACAGCTCCTCTTCTGCAACCGAATAGGGTGGCGAGAGAAACACGGCGCGCGCCACCAGCTGCCCAGCCGCAGAATGCTGGCGAATGAACTCTGCCAGGATTTCAGCCGGTTCTGGTTCGGTTACCGTATCAACGGGGTGACGCATCCCCTGTAACCATTGCCGCTTCGCCTCGTCAACTTCGCTGACTTTCGCTAACGGCAATTCATCCCGATGGTTCATCTCACCCATTCCTTACACAGGCAGTAGATTGTGTGCTGCCAGATCGGCGGCAATATCTTCCAGCCCCAGACGCTGCAATGTTTCGCGGGTGGGACAACCAAGCTGTGGGTCCCAGCCCATTTCTTTGTAGAACATCGTGAGCGAAGCATGCATATCGTCACGATCCATTTTGTCAGTACCTTCAGTAAAGACCGGGATCTGCGGATCCTTGTCGAATACCCAGGAACAGATAAGATCGTGTTCATTACGCATATCTTTGGTTTGCATAAGTTTTACCGTGTAGGCACGATGCAACGTAAAGATACGCTCTGCAGCTAAATCTAATTTTTCCTGAGTCATCTCTTCGCCGGTGATCGCTTTGAAGAATTTGGCTTCAAGCGCCAGATCGCCCCGGTAATTACGGCTTTTCAGCGGCGAAACGGTCATTGGCCAGACCCAGTTACACAGGGTGACGGCGTTATGCAAACAGACCCGCAACAGCGACCACTTAGCATATTTAATTTTTGCGTCATTGATTGGCGTGTAGTTTTTGGTTTCATCGTAGGCATCTTCAGAACCAAAAAGCTCTTTCGCCACTTCACGTTGCAGTTTCAATGGCAAGCCGGAACCAATAAAGTTGATATGGGTATGCGTCATGCAGTCACGGTTGAACATACAGTTAACAATGGAACCGACCTGCGCTGACGCTTCATTGGCATGGTGAACCGGATAGCCAAACGGCGACCAGAGTTTATTTTTCGCGTAGCCCCAGTACTCTTCACCCAAATTCCAGCGTTCTGCGATGGCATATGAACCATCAGCCAGGTGACTCAGCTCACCCACACGATGCGCCAGACGGTAGTAAAAATCTTTAATGAAGTTAACGTCACCCGCTTCCAGTTGATCCCAGCGAATTTCCGCATACTCTTCAGCAGGCAGAACACGCTTGAACACCCCTTTGCTGTAACAATAGGTAAAGTCGCGATGCAACTGCCCGTAGTTACACCATAGGCCGTAGTCATCGAAAAAATTCAGACCCACCAGGTTACCAATCACACGGCCATCGTCTTTATCTTCAAAATCTTTCGGACCGTTCGGGAAGATGGTGGTATGGACAAAGTTGGCTACACAAGTGTTACCACCTGTGCTGGGCACGCCAAACTCTTTCACCCGAGGAATATTCATTTGGGTCATACAACGGATCGGGCAAGAGTGGCAGCCACTCATTTTTACTGTGTATTTCTCTGCCGCCGGACCTAAGTCAAAAACGGATTTATAGGTACGAAAGCCGACCGTGTTCTGATTGCCTGGCGGAATTTCCCCCGTTTCAATCGGACCACCTTCAGCCGCGCCCCAAAACAGCCCTTTACGTGCTGTCCAACGTGACTTGGGATCTGAATACTCTGCCCACGATTGCGGCGTACTTGGCACGACATGGTTGTTATTCGCACCAATAAGTTCAGTCATCATGTAATCGTTGAGACGCTTCATCTCCTGACGATCGGCAATGTTGACCCCTTTCGTCCCTTCAACCGCAATCGCTTTCAGGTTTTTCGAACCCATAATTGCGCCAGTTCCCGCACCGCCGCTGTGGTTACGGCTATTCAACATGCCAGAGAGAGGAACAAGGTTTTCCCCAGCCTGACCAATAGCCGCCACACAGGTTTCCGGACTGGTCAATCGACAAATTTCTTCCGTCGTTGCGCGCGTCCCTTTTCCCCATAAGAAATCGGCTTTTTCCAGGCTAACTTTGTCATCTTTAATCTTCAGCCATACCGGTGATTTCGCCTTCCCTTCGATAATAATGACGTCGTATCCAGCGAATTTCATTTGCGCTGCAAAAAAGCCACCCATATGGGCATCGACAACTAAATTTCCTTTGGTAAAAGTAGAAAGTGAGGTGATATTTACGCGAGAACTACAGGGGGCACCAGATCCAGTTAATGGGCCGGTAGCAAAGACTAATTTATTCGCTTCATCGAAAGGTTTCGTGCCTGGCGGTACTTCGTCATACATAATTTTGTAGCCGAAGCCCATGCCACCGACAAAACTTTTAAACTTACTGGAATCTTCGAGGGTAATATTTCCTGTCGTGAGATTGACTCTTAATATATTACCTGTCCAACCGTTAGCCATGATTTTTTCCTTTGCAAGATTCACACAGTAATATCTTTCCACTCGATAATTTTTAACGCCCCTGTTGGGCAGGCGTTTGCGCATTCACCGCATAACACACATTTCGAGGATTTTTTACTTTCGGTATTTACGGTGGCCATCATCCACGGGCATGCCGTAGTACAGGCGCTACAGCCAATACAGCGTTTATGATCGACGGTAATACAGCCTTCTTTCTGCTGCCAGGTAATCGCACCAATCGGGCAGACGTTCATGCATTGCGGCTCTTTGCATTGACGGCAGGTGTCCGCGGTATAGTTGAGATCGCCATACAGGCCGCCGCCAGAGCCAACCCCGTTGTCGCCAAAGAAATAATTGCGGTGGATTTTGATACGGGAGAAGAATGTCCCTACTGAGCCATCGTTGAAGTTGGTACAAGAGATTTCACAGCGGTGGCAACCCGTGCATCGCGCTCGCTGGGTCACCAGCACCCCTTTGGGTGTATTTATCAACCCTACTGTGCCGCTATCAATATCTTCCTGTTTGCAACCCAAAAGTGACAGTAACGCAGGGGCAATTGTTAGACCAGCAAGGCCTTTTCCTGATATACGCAAGAATTCTAATCGCGTTAAGCCAATATCTAATAGTGGACGATCAACCGGGTTCATTTATTTCGCATCCTCTTCGCAAACACAGTGCTGACAATTCAGCAGCCTGATATTAAGCATTCAACTAATACGCTGCTGACTCTGTCCCCAACACCAGATATTTTCCCTAACCCGATAGTGTATGAGAAAAGATTTAACGCCGATAAACTAATCCTTTATGGTTAGGAGAAAAAATAATGTGATTATTCTGAGCCCTTAACATTGATCGTTATCAATTAAAATTACAAAGCAAGAAATTATAAGTGAACTGATATTTATTATCATTTGAAATAAATTTAACTTAAGCGACAATTATTTGTGACGTTCATTGCAGAAAATAAAAATAATATTATCGTTATAAATTAAAATACATACCGCGATTCGTATAATTTCAGCAGTTGTTATTTAGAATGATTAACTGGACCGCAACTGAAGCAAGAATATCAGGATGAAGCTTACCGCCTCATCCTGAATGGTCATTTTACCAGTGCGTTAATGACGGTTTCCATCGCCTGCTTTTCCAGCTCACTGCGCTGAATGCGTTTATTGGCTAATGCTGTACGTAATACGCCTGCGATAACAATATGCTTTGGTTCCTGCCCCAGATCGCGCATTTCCAGCACAACTTTACCGACAACTCTGCACATTTCTCGGTACAGTTCATCCTCTTTTGTCCGATTTCCCATTCTTTATACCTATTTATCATGCCAACTATCAGCATATATCAATCTAACCAATTAAACAAAAATCAAACAAAATCAGACAAATAACGCGATAAATTATTTTAACTGTAGCAATTGAGCGATGATGTATTTATACACCGGATGAACTTTCACTTATCCTCACACTGACAACTTCGGCACCAGACGTTGCGCAAACAGTGAAGTTTTTGCGTAACCTTTTCCCTGGAACGTTAAATCTTTGATAACAATTTATTGTCTAACAAGTTGTATATTTTTTGAAACGCTGTTTTTGTTTTCCTTTTGGATTAATTTCAGCGTATAATGCGCGCCAATTGACTCTTGAATGGTTTCAGCACTTTGGACTGTAGAACTCAACGACTCAAAAACAGGCACTCACGTTGGGCTGAGACACAAGCACACATTCCTCTGCACGCTTTTTCGATGTCACCTATCCTTAGAGCGAGGCACCACCACTTTCGTAATACCGGATTCGCTTTCCGGCAGTGCGCCCAGAAAGCAAGTTTCTCCCATCCTTCTCAACTTAAAGACTAAGACTGTCATGAAAAAGACCAAAATTGTTTGCACCATCGGACCGAAAACCGAATCTGAAGAGATGTTAGCTAAAATGCTGGACGCTGGCATGAACGTTATGCGTCTGAACTTCTCTCATGGTGACTATGCAGAACACGGTCAGCGCATTCAGAATCTGCGCAACGTGATGAGCAAAACTGGTAAAACCGCCGCTATCCTGCTTGATACCAAAGGTCCGGAAATCCGCACCATGAAACTGGAAGGCGGTAACGACGTTTCTCTGAAAGCTGGTCAGACCTTTACTTTCACCACTGATAAATCTGTTATCGGCAACAGCGAAATGGTTGCGGTAACGTATGAAGGTTTCACTACTGACCTGTCAGTTGGCAACACCGTACTGGTTGACGATGGTCTGATCGGTATGGAAGTTACCGCCATTGAAGGTAACAAAGTTATCTGTAAAGTGCTGAACAACGGTGACCTGGGCGAAAACAAAGGTGTGAACCTGCCTGGCGTTTCCATTGCTCTGCCAGCACTGGCTGAAAAAGACAAACAGGACCTGATCTTTGGTTGCGAACAAGGCGTAGACTTTGTTGCTGCTTCCTTTATTCGTAAGCGTTCTGACGTTATCGAAATCCGTGAGCACCTGAAAGCGCACGGCGGCGAAAACATCCACATCATCTCCAAAATCGAAAACCAGGAAGGCCTCAACAACTTCGACGAAATCCTCGAAGCCTCTGACGGCATCATGGTTGCGCGTGGCGACCTGGGTGTAGAAATCCCGGTAGAAGAAGTTATCTTCGCCCAGAAGATGATGATCGAAAAATGTATCCGTGCACGTAAAGTCGTTATTACTGCGACTCAAATGCTGGATTCCATGATCAAAAACCCACGTCCAACCCGCGCAGAAGCAGGTGACGTTGCTAACGCCATTCTGGATGGTACTGACGCAGTTATGCTGTCTGGTGAATCCGCAAAAGGTAAGTATCCGCTGGAAGCTGTTTCTATTATGGCGACCATTTGCGAACGTACTGACCGTGTAATGACCAGCCGTCTGGATTTCAACAACGACAGCCGTAAACTGCGTATCACTGAAGCAGTTTGCCGTGGTGCAGTTGAAACTGCAGAAAAACTGGATGCTCCGCTGATCGTTGTTGCGACCCAGGGCGGTAAATCTGCACGTGCGGTGCGTAAATACTTCCCGGATGCAACCATCCTGGCGCTGACCACCAACGAAAAAACTGCACATCAGCTGGTGCTGAGCAAAGGCGTTGTGCCGCAGTTGGTGAAAGAAATCACCTCTACTGATGACTTCTACCGTCTGGGTAAAGAACTAGCTTTGCAGAGCGGTCTGGCTCAGAAAGGTGATGTTGTGGTCATGGTTTCTGGCGCACTGGTACCGAGCGGCACTACTAACACCGCATCTGTTCACGTCCTGTAATATTGCTTTTGTGAATTAATTTGTATATCGAAGCGCCCTGATGGGCGCTTTTTTTATTTAATCGATAACCAGAAGCAATAAAAAATCAAATCGGATTTCACTATATAATCTCACTTTATCTAAGATGAATCCGATGGAAGCATCCTGTTTTCTCTCAATTTTTTTATCTAAAACCCAGCGTTCGATGCTTCTTTGAGCGAACGATCAAAAATAAGTGCCTTCCCATCAAAAAAATATTCTCAACATAAAAAACTTTGTGTAATACTTGTAACGCTACATGGAGATTAACTCAATCTAGAGGGTATTAATAATGAATCGTACTAAACTGGTACTGGGCGCGGTAATCCTGGGTTCTACTCTGCTGGCAGGTTGCTCCAGCAACGCTAAAATCGATCAGCTGTCTTCTGACGTTCAGACTCTGAACGCTAAAGTTGACCAGCTGAGCAACGACGTGAACGCAATGCGTTCCGACGTTCAGGCTGCTAAAGATGACGCAGCTCGTGCTAACCAGCGTCTGGACAACATGGCTACTAAATACCGCAAGTAATAGTACCTGTGAAGTGAAAAATGGCGCACATTGTGCGCCATTTTTTTTGTCTGCCGTTTACCGCTACTGCGTCGCGCGTAACATATTCCCTTGCTCTGGTTCACCATTCTGCGCTGACTCTACTGAAGGCGCATTGCTGGCTGCGGGAGTTGCTCCACTGCTCACCGAAACCGGATACCCTGCCCGACGATACAACGCTTTATCGACTAACTTCTGATCTACAGCCTTATTGTCTTTAAATTGCGTAAAGCCTGCTGGCAGTGTGTATGGCATTGTCTGAACGTTTTGCTGTTCTTCTGCTGATAGTGGTCGATGTACTTCAACATAACGCATCCCGTTAGGTTCCACGGAATATTTCACCGGTTCGTTGATCACTTTCACCGGCGTTCCCGTCCGCACGCTGGAGAACAAGGCTTTAATATCCGGTGCATTCATGCGAATACACCCTGAACTGACGCGCAAACCAACGCTGTCCGGCGCACTGGTGCCATGAATGAGGTATTCGCCATTACCATGCGCGAGGCGCAGTGCGTAACGTCCTAGCGGGTTATTTGGTCCGGCAGGAACGACTGGCGGTAATTTAATGCCACGCTCCAGCGAACGCTGACGAATGCCTGCCGTAGGCGTCCAGGTTGGGTTAGGGATTTTCTGCCCAACACGCGTTTCCATCACCGGCGTTTCCAGCCCCTGCAATCCAATACCTATTGGATAAACCTGCACAATATTTTCTCCCGGCGGATAATAATAAAGGCGCAGCTCTGCAAGGTTAACGATAATCCCCTGACGCGGTGCATCAGGTAATAACAGTTGTGAAGGAATAGTTATCGTCGTACCAGGTTTTGGCACCGGGGCGATAGTGTTATTGGCTTCAAGGATCAACATTGCCGCAGTATCAAAACGTCGGGCAATAGCCTGAAGGTTTTTATCCCCTTCTTGCACCGTATACGTTTGATTTTGCCCAACCAGTCGGCTTCCGGTTGGTGGTAGCGGATAATCAACCGCCCAGGCAGCCTGGATGGCGCTAAAAGCGCCGATAAGCGTGAGTGTAAGCAAAGACGCGCGTTTCATTGTAAACCTCCTGTATTTGCCGGAGACTCACGCTGAAACGTCGGATGGCGCTTATGTTCACCTGAAACCAAAACACTCCTGTGCAGGTCAGTGTAAACATTGACCATCCGGCAATGTGAGCCAACCGGATGAAAGCTGTCCCTTTAGTTTAGCTAAGTGCAGCGGCTTTGGCGCGAATTGCGCGAATCATCGCTTCCAGACCTTGTGAACGAGATGGGGTGAGATGTTGGGTGAGCGCCATTTTTTCAAACCACGGACGCACATCGAAATTGACAATATCCTGCGGCGTCATCTGATCGTAGAGAATAAATACGACCGCAATAAGCCCTTTCACAATCGCCGCATCGCTGTCGCCCTGCAATTCAATAATTCCCTGCGCATTCTGGCGCATGACAATCCACACCTGACTCTGGCAGCCCTGAATGCTATTTTGTGGGCTTCGGTCTTCGGCGCGTAATTCTGGCAGACGCTGGCCCAGCTCAATAATGTAGAGATATTTCTCTTCCCAGTTGGCGCAGCGTAAAAAATTACGCAGCAATTTTTCTTTATCCGGCAATAAAGCCATAGTGCCTCCCTGTTATCCCAGCAGACGGTGAATACGTTGCAGTCCGGTCACCAGACGATCCACTTCTTCATGGGTGTTATACATGGCCAGCGACGCCCGACACATAGCAGGGACGTTGTAATAGGCCATTAATGGCATAGCGCAGTGATGTCCGGTACGCACAGCAATGCCGTAGTTATCGAGAAAACTGCCAACATCATAGGCGTGGTGTTTACCAAGATTAAAAGCAATAACGCCAAGCCTGTTCCGCGGGCCATAGAGAGTGAGATCCGGTACAGATTCCAGCTGTGATAGCGCGTAGTGCATCAGATTCTGTTCATACTCGGCTATGTTATTAAGCCCCAGCGCCGAAACATACTCCAGCGCCGCGCCAAGACCAATGATGCCCCCGGTATTGGGTGTACCGGCTTCAAACCGCCATGGTGCTTTGGTCCAGGTAGTGCCTTCACTCAGGCTGACGGTGGCGATCATAGAACCGCCCCCTTCCCACGGCGGCATCTCCTGCAACAAGGCTTCTTTCACATAAAGAATGCCAATTCCGGTGGGGCCATACAGTTTATGCCCGGAGAATACGTAAAAATCGCAATCCAGCGCCTGAACGTCCACCGGATGATGCATCACCGCCTGAGCGCCATCCACCAGCACTTTTGCGCCATGCTGATGCGCAAGCGTGATCATTTCCGCCAGGGGATTTTCTGTGCCAAGCACGTTGGAGACATGAGTAATTGCCAGCAGGCGAGTTTTCTCATCGAACAGATTAGGTAGCGTCTCCAGTTGCAGCGTACCGTCGGGATTGAGCGGGATCACACGCAGCTCTGCGCCAACGCGTGCGCAAAGCATCTGCCAGGGAACAATGTTAGCGTGGTGCTCCATCTGACTGATGATGATGTTATCGCCCGCCCGCACGTTGCTGTTGCCCCAACTATTGGCGACCAGATTGATCCCTTCCGTCGTGCCGCGGACGAACACCAGCTCTTCCGCCGAACGGGCATTAATAAACAGCGATGCCCGCTTGCGCACGTTCTCCATTTTCTCGGTCGCCTGAGCGCTTAAGGTATGAATACCGCGATGCACCGCCGCGTAGCCATGACGATAAAACTCGGCCTCGGCGTCAATCACCTGGCTCGGTTTCTGTGCACTGGCGGCGCTGTCGAGATAAGCCAGCGGCAAACCGTTTACCTCACGCGAAAGCACCGGAAAGTCGGCCCGCATTTTGTCGACGGAAAAAGTCATCTTGCACCTCCTGGCAGCCGTTGACCGATTCGGGCCAGCACCTGCTGTTTAAGCCCCTCATCACGCAGTGCTTCCGTCAGTTCGGCAGCAAAGGCGTAAATGATCATCTGCTGGGCATCCTGCTGATTGATCCCGCGCGAGCGCAGATAGAACATCTGTTCATCATCAATACGCCCCACCGTCGCGCCGTGGCTGCATTTCACATCATCTGCATAGATTTCCAGCTGCGGTTTTGTATCCACTTCCGCCAGTTTGCCCATCAGCAGATTATTGTTGGTCATCTGACCATCCGTTTTGATGGCGTGCTGCGCGACGTTGATCAAACCGTTAAATACCGCGCGGCCTTTGTCGCTGACGATAGTTTTGTGCAACTGTCGGCTGTTACAAAAACCTTTATTGTGTTCCAGCCAGGTACGGGTATCACACACCTCGTTTTTCACCGGCATCGCCAGGCTATTGATCCGCAGCGTGCTGTTTTCGCCATTGAGTTGCGTACTGGTGTTGTGTCGTAACACTGCGCCACCCAGCAGGAAACTATGGCTAAATGCGGTGGCATCGTCAGCCAGCAACAAATCGTTATGGGCAAAGTGGTGACTGACCGGGTTTTCAAACGCCAGCTTGATATGCTGCAAGTGGGCGTTCGCTGCGACATTGATAGTGAACCGTGCGCCGGTGAAGTGACGAGCATCATTAAGGCTGACAAAATGTTCGATCACCGTTGCTTCGGCACCTTCCGCCAGATCCAGATGATGTCGGTAATGGGCAGTGTTGACCTCTTCACCTGCCACGCCCTGGGTAATATGCATTAACAGCAATGGCTTTGCCGGCCGTTGACCGCGCTTCACGGCGATATGCGTCACGCTTTGTGCCAGGCTTTCCGTCAAATGCAGAAACACTTCCGCCTGAATAGCGTCGGGTACCCCCTGACGGTCGTCGTTAATGCTCACTTCATACCCGCTGCCTTCAGTCGCATCGCTCAGTGCTGACACGTAACGTCCATCGACAAATACCAGCCGCACAGCGTCTAACGTTAACGCTAAGGCATCTCGCTGCTGTGGGGATATCTCTCCCGCAATGCTGACAAACTGGCTATTGGTCAGCCCTTCCAGCGGCGTATATTTCCAGTTTTCATGTTTACGTGTCGGCAGTCCGGTACGCAGCAATTGTTGTAAATGCTGCTGTGCTTGCGGTGAGCGTTTTGTCCCTTCAGCTTCAAACAAGTGATGCCACTGTTGCAGCGCATTACTGCTGTTCGGTAAGCCAGCCATAACCCTGCTCCTCCAGTTGTTTGACCAACGTGAAATCGCCGGATTTCACAATTCGTCCCTGATATAGCACATGAACGTAATCAGGCTTGATGTAGTCGAGAATGCGTTGGTAGTGCGTAACAATGATGAATGAGCGCTTGCCATCACGCAGCGAGTTCACGCCATCGGCGACCACTTTTAATGCGTCAATATCCAGCCCGGAGTCCGACTCATCAAGAATGCATAACTCCGGTTCCAGCACCGCCATTTGCAAAATATCGTTGCGCTTTTTCTCGCCGCCGGAAAAACCAACGTTTACCGAACGGGTTAATAAATCTTCCGGCATCTTCAGGAGAGCGATTTTCTCTTCCATCAAATCCTGAAAATCAAAGCGGTCGAGCGTTTCCTGGCCGCGATAGCTGCGCACCGCATTAAGTGCCGTTTGCAGGAAAAACTGGTTACTGACACCGGGAATCTCAACCGGATACTGGAAGGCCATAAAGATGCCTTCGCCTGCACGATCTTCCGGCGACAGTGCAAGCAAATCTTTGCCTTTGAACTCAACCGTGCCGCCCGTCACTTCATAATCTTCGCGCCCGGCAAGCGTTGCCGATAAGGTACTTTTGCCCGAACCGTTTGGCCCCATAATGGCGTGAACTTCGCCGGGACGAACGTCGAGGCTTAATCCACGCAGGATAGCTTTATCTTCCACGCTGACGTGTAAATCTTTAATACTTAACATGTTTATTCCTTATCCGACGCTGTGTTCAAGACTGATGGCGAGGAGTTTTTGTGCTTCAACGGCAAATTCCAGCGGCAGTTCTGAGAACACGTCTTTGCAGAAACCGTTAACAATCATCGAGATGGCGTCTTCTTCGCTGATCCCGCGTTGCAGGCAGTAAAACAGTTGATCTTCACCAATACGTGATGTCGTTGCCTCGTGCTCCAGTTGTGCGCTGTTATTGCGACATTCGACATACGGGAAGGTATGCGCCCCACAATTAGCGCCAATCAGCATTGAGTCGCACTGAGTGAAATTGCGCGCATTGGTTGCCGTCGGCATGATTTTCACTAAGCCGCGATAACTGTTCTGACTATGTCCGGCAGAGATCCCTTTCGAGATAATGGTCGATTTGGTGTTTTTACCGATGTGGATCATCTTGGTGCCGGTATCCGCTTGCTGATGACCGCTGGTCAGCGCCACTGAGTAAAACTCACCAATGGAGTTATCGCCGCGCAAAATGCAGCTGGGATATTTCCACGTAATCGCGGACCCGGTTTCTGATTGCGTCCATGACATTTTGCTGTTTTCGCCTTCGCACAAAGCACGCTTGGTGACGAAGTTGAGAATACCGCCGGTGTTGTTATCGCCAGGGAACCAGTTTTGTACCGTGGAATATTTCACCTCGGCGTTTTTATGGATGATGACTTCCACCACTGCCGCGTGTAACTGATAGCTGTCACGCACCGGAGCGGAACAGCCTTCAATGTAGCTGACGTAGCTGTCTTCGTCGGCCACCAGAATGGTACGCTCAAACTGCCCGGTTTTTTCCGCGTTAATGCGAAAATAGGTGGAAAGTTCCATCGGGCAGCGCACGCCTTTAGGCACATAAATAAACGTACCGTCAGAGGCTACCGCCGCATTAAGCGCGGCAAAGAAGTTGTCATTCCCCGGCACCACGGTGCCGAGATATTTACGCACCAGTTCCGGGTGATCGTGGATCGCCTCACCAAAGGAACAGAAAATAATTCCCTGCTCCGCCAGTTTTTCGCGATAAGTAGTGGCAACCGAAACTGAGTCGAAAATGGCATCCACCGCCACCTCTTTGCCTTCCCGCACGGGAACGCCCAACTGCTCAAACGCCGCCTCCACCTCTTTACTTAAAAAGGCGTTCGCGCCAGTTTGCTGCACCGCGCCAGGTTCAGACGCGCAAGTGTCGTCACAATTACCGCACGATGGTGCTGAGTAGTAGCTGTAATCCTGATAATTCAGCTTGTCGTAGTGCGCTTTCAACCAGTGCGGTTCTTCCATCTCCAGCCATGCGCGATAGGCGTTTAGACGAAACTCCAGCATCCACTCCGGCTCATTACGCTTCGCCGAAATTGCGCGCACCACCTCTTCGTTTATCCCCTTTGCCAGCTCATCGGTGGCTAACTGGGTGAAGAATCCTTCTTTATAATTCAGCGGGCCGCCGGTCCAGGTTTTGACATCGTCAGTTGCTTCAGTATTACGAGACATAGTACCGCCTATACCCCAAAGCTTTCGCCACAGCCACATTCATTCTGGGCTTTAGGGTTGTGAAATTTGAATATCTGATTAAGTCCTTCACGAACGAAATCGACTTCCGTGCCATCAATAAACGGCATCGCTTGCAGCGGGACAAACAGCTTCGCGCCGTCGTGTTCAAACAGCAGATCGTCTTTGTCCGGCTCGCTAACACTGTCGAGCACATAGCCAAAGCCCGCGCAGCCCGTTTGCTTCACGCCTAAGCGCACGCCGACCATACCCGGCTGCTTTGCCACCAGCTCACGGATGTGTATCGCCGCTGCGGGTGTCAGCGTTAAGCCTTGCCAGGCGAAATCTTGTGGGTTAAAGGTTCCTGAATGCATATCCATCGATTTACCTCACTTCATCGCTTTCAGCGTATAACAGCATGTTAGTGATAATGATTATCAGTTCAACCCAGCAAACGCAGGGGCTTTACCGTAAAACATGCTTTTTGCCTGCTTTTAATAAGCATAGACCCTGATGTGTGGGTTAACAGGCACGCTAAGAATTAGGTATCTCATTGTTAGATAATGGTTATTATCTAAGGAGCATTAAGGCTGTGATGAAAAAGAAAAAGTTGTATTGAAAATGACTATTTAAGAGATAGGTAAAAAAGTGCAGCGTTCAGAAATAAGAAAACCCTTAAGTCTGTGCAACACAGGCTTAAGGGTTTCTACCCCATCCGGCGCTTATCTCCGGCACTCTCAGTGGCTTAGCTCTTGAAGGGGCGATAAGAATAATCTCATAAAGCTAACCCGCCGTTTTAACACAAACTGCGATTAGTATTATTTTTGAACAATATCAGGCGGTAGATAAGCAGTATTAAGAAGGTCATCGAACCTGGACGGAGGTTAATCCAGGTCGATTTGGCGAACTTGCGGCATTAAGTCAGGATCAATGCACGCCCAGACGCCAGGCAAAGTAGATTTCTTCTTTTAATTCAGCAGAAGAGAGAGTAAGCAGGTCAGCAAATTCAAGTTCTAGTTGTTTCAGACGTTTGAGATATTGGGCAGGTGAAAGATTGCTCTGGTCACGGCGTAAAAATTCAATGGCCAGCTGGGTGGGATCAAGTTGAGTAGACATAGCATCCTCGCTTTTAGACAAGACCTGCACAGTATACCACCGTTTACTGTGCAGATAATGACCAAAGGCAATATGCGTCACACTTTTCTGGTGACAACGTCACAAAATGGCGGTCGTCAATCGTGACGAACAGCACAAACGCCCTTTCTCATCGAAGATTTCAATCTGCCAGACCTGGTGACGCGAACCGAGATGCAACGGTTTGCATACCCCGCGCACCCGCCCTTCTCGTGCCGAGCGGACGTGGTTAGCATTGATTTCCAGACCAACCACTTTTTGCTCACCTTCGGTACATAAATAACCGGCAACGGAACCGATACTTTCGGCCAGTACCACGGATGCTCCTCCATGCAGCAACCCGAAAGGCTGCTTTGTCCGCGAGTCTACTGGCATTGTCGCTTCAAGGGTGTCATCACCAATATGTTCAAAGCGAATATCCAGGAACCCCACCATGTTTCCTTCACCCATAGCATTCAGTGCTTCCAGGGTGATTTTCCGTTTCCATATCATTTAATAATCTCCAGTAAAGCCTGCACAGGATGGCGTACCCCCGTGCCTTCAACCCGTTTTACCTGGCTACGGCAGGAATATCCGGTCGCCAGACAGCGGTTACGCGGCAGTCGCTGCATAGCCTGATGCCAGGATAACTCATAGATCCCGAGCGAATTTTTATGGTTTTTCGCTTCATGTCCGTAAGTCCCTGCCATGCCGCAGCAACCCACGCTGACATTTTCCAGTTTCGCGCCAAAACGGGCAAATATCGCGGCCCATTGTGCTGGCGCACCCGGCAAGGCGGTAACTTCGGTACAGTGACCAAAGAAATACCATGATTCACCGCTGACTGTAGCCACTGGCTGTGACTCAAGTGCGCTTGCCAGCCATTCATTCGCCAGTAAGACGTTAAACTCGCCACGTTCCTCGCCCAGCGCCAGTTTATATTCATCGCGATAACAAAGTACCAGCGCCGGATCGACGCCCACCATTGGCATACCCAGCTTCGCCATACGGTTGAGGAAATCCGCCGTCTTTTTCGCCGTCTTCGCAAAACGATTAAGAAAACCTTTAATATGCTGGGCTTTGCCATTTGGCGAAAATGGCAGTAACACAGGCTGGAAACCTAATTTTTCGACCAGACGGAGAAAATCCGCCACCACTTGCGCATCGTAATAGCTGGTAAAGGGGTCCTGCACCACCAACACTGTGCGCGCTTTCTGCTCTGCATTGAGAGATTCAAGCTGTTCCAGCGTCATGTTTGCCGAGCGATGCCCCGCCATTTGTTGTTGTAGCGAGGGGACCGACAGCAGCGGCAAATCAACCATGCCGATATGTTTTTCCGAGAGTTTGCGCACCAGCGGCTGGTTAATGAAGAAGTTAAAGGTTTTCGGCGCGCGTGCCATCAGCGGCGCGTAGCTCTCGACCGTAGCGACGAGGTGGTCGCGCAGCGGGCGTAAATAACGGGTGTGATAGAGCTGCAGAAAACGAGAGCGAAACTCCGGCACATCAATTTTGATGGGGCACTGGGTCGAACACGCTTTACAGGCCAGACAGCCCGACATCGCCTCTTTGACTTCGTGTGAGAAGTCATATTCGCCTTTATTCGCATGCCAGCTATTGCGCGTGCGGGCAATTAACGTCCGCAAACTGACGCCGGATTCAGGCAGTTCTTGTTCCAGTTTGAGTGGATCAACGCCGCGATCCGCCAACAAACGCAGCCATTCACGCACCAGCGTTGCGCGCCCTTTCGGTGAATGAATCCGGTTCTGGGTGATCTTCATCGACGGACACATCGGACTACGGGCATCAAAGTTGAAGCATAAACCGTTGCCGTTACACTCCATCGCACCGCGCCACTGCTGGCGTACCGCAATGGGGATCTGCCGATCGAATGTACCGCGCTTCACCGCGTCCACTTTCATCATCGGCGCATCGAGACCTTCTGGCGGGCAAATCTTCCCTGGGTTGAGTCGGTTATGCGGGTCAAATGCCGCTTTCACTTTGCGCAGTTCTGCAAAAAGTTCCTCACCGAAAAACGCCGGGCTGTATTCAGCGCGAAAACCTTTGCCGTGCTCGCCCCACAACAAACCACCGTATTTCGCAGTCAGCGCCACCACGTCATCAGAGATTTGCTTCATCAAAATCTCTTGTTGAGGATCGCACATATCCAGCGCTGGACGGACGTGCAAAACACCTGCGTCGACGTGACCGAACATACCGTAGCTTAAGCCGTGGCTGTCGAGCAGCGCGCGAAATTCAGCAATATAATCCGCCAGATGTTCCGGCGGTACACAGGTATCCTCAGCAAACGGAATTGGCTTAGCGGCACCTTTGGCATTGCCAAGCAGACCAACGGCTTTTTTGCGCATCGCATAGATACGTTCAACACCCGCCAGCTCGCGGCACACCTGCCAGCCAATCACACCTGCCTGTTGGCTGACAATCAGCTCATCAAGCCGCACACAGAGTGCATTAACTCGCTCTTCAATCAGCGCCTCATCATCACCAGCAAATTCCACAATGTTCAGTCCGAGCATCTCTTTGTCAGGCACATCGGTAATCAACTCGCTGACGGAATGCCAGACAATATCTTCCCGCGCCAGATTCAGCACTTTTGAGTCCACCGTCTCTACCGAAAGCGCCCGCGCCTCAACCATAAACGGCGCGTTACGCAGCGCAGAGTCAAAAGAGTCATATTTGACATTCACCAGACGGCGCACTTTAGGCAAGCGCGTAATATCCAGCCGCGCTTCGGTAATAAAGGCCAGCGTCCCTTCTGAACCCGTCAGAATGCGCGTCAGGTCGAACTCGGTCATCTCATCGTTAAAGACATGACGCAGATCGTAACCGGTAAGAAAGCGGTTAAGTTTGGGGAAGTTGTCGATGATTAACTGGCGTTGCTGACGGCAACGTTGATAAACCGTGTTATAAATTCGTCCGATTGTGGTATTGGATTTACCCAGCGTTTCCGCCAGTTCGACGGGTAAAGGTTGCGTATCGAGAATATCGCCCCCCAACAACACCGCGCGTACGCCAAGTACGTGATCCGACGTTTTGCCATAGACCAGCGATCCCTGACCGGATGCATCGGTATTGATCATCCCACCGAGCGTTGCCCGGTTGCTGGTCGAAAGTTCCGGCGCAAAAAAGTAGCCGAACGGTTTCAGGTACTGATTGAGTTGATCTTTTATCACCCCGGCCTCAACGCGCACCCAGCCCTCTTCAGGGTTAATTTCGATGATGCGGTTCATATGGCGGGACATATCAACAATAATCCCCTGGTTGAGCGCCTGACCGTTAGTGCCGGTGCCGCCGCCGCGGGGGGTAAAGATCAGCGATGAATAGCGTTCCTGCGCGGCAAGACGGGCGATCAGCGCCACATCTGCGGTTGAACGCGGAAATACCACCGCATCGGGGAGAAGTTGGTAAATACTGTTGTCGGTCGACATTGTCAGACGATCGGCATAACTTGTCGCCGTATCGCCGGTAAAACCTTGTTGCTCCAGCTCTTGCAAAAAATTAAGCACCAGTTGAACGACGCCGGGTGCCTGGGAAATCTGTGGAATCATTATATTGACCCTTTCCTGCGGTCTGTGATGAGAGATTAATCGTTTGCGTGTTGCCTGAGTTGTTGTACCACATTTTTTTCTAACACGCCCATCAGAATTAAGGGCAGAATCGGCCTGTTAAAAACCGCTGAAATTGCTCATCATTATGCAGGTGAGTTTCGCGTGTTCACGTCGCGTCGACGATTTGACGCACAAAAAAGGTGAAAAGTAGTTATGGTAAATGTTCGTCAGCCCAGGGATGTCGCACAAATTCTGCTTTCGGTGCTGTTTTTAGCCATCATGATTGTGGCATGTCTGTGGATTGTTCAACCCTTTATTCTCGGCTTTGCATGGGCCGGTACGGTGGTTATCGCCACCTGGCCGGTATTGTTACGTTTGCAAAAGATCATGTTTGGCCGCCGCTCTCTCGCCGTTCTGGTGATGACGCTGTTATTAGTGATGGTGTTTATCATCCCTATTGCTTTGCTGGTTAACAGTATCGTCGACGGCAGCGGCCCGCTAATTAAAGCCATTTCCAGCGGCGACATGACGTTACCCGATCTGGCGTGGCTTAATACCATTCCGGTGATTGGCGCGAAGCTGTATGCAGGCTGGCACAACTTGCTGGATATGGGGGGGACGGCGATCATGGCGAAAGTCCGCCCTTATATTGGCACCACCACCACCTGGTTCGTTGGGCAGGCGGCGCATATCGGGCGCTTTATGGTGCATTGTGCGCTGATGCTTCTCTTCAGTGCCCTGCTGTACTGGCGCGGTGAACAGGTGGCACAAGGCATTCGCCATTTTGCAACCCGTCTGGCAGGCGTTCGCGGAGATGCCGCCGTGCTGCTGGCGGCACAGGCTATCCGCGCGGTGGCGCTGGGTGTGGTGGTGACGGCGTTAGTACAGGCAGTGCTTGGCGGTATCGGCCTCGCCGTATCCGGCGTACCTTATGCAACGTTGCTAACGGTGTTAATGATCCTCTCCTGCCTTGTCCAGCTTGGCCCGTTGCCGGTACTGATTCCGGCGATTATCTGGCTCTACTGGACCGGCGATACCACCTGGGGAACGGTATTGTTAGTGTGGAGCGGTGTGGTTGGCACGCTGGATAACGTCATCCGCCCAATGTTAATTCGCATGGGTGCCGATTTACCGCTGATCCTGATCCTCTCTGGTGTTATTGGTGGTTTGATTGCTTTCGGGATGATCGGTCTGTTTATTGGTCCGGTTCTGTTAGCCGTTTCCTGGCGTCTGTTTGCCGCGTGGGTGGAAGAAGTCCCGCCGCCGACGGACCAACCGGAAGAAATTCTCGAAGAACTTGGCGAAATCGAGAAACCGAATAAGTAATTTCTCATCAGGCGGCTCTGCCGCCTGATTGTTAACCCCCGCTAATTGATATTTGCTTGCTCTTCCCCATATTTTCCTGCTTACCGCCATTCAGCTGGTAGTACCTGTCGCAAATTCTTTACAGTTTTTAAACTAATGAGACGAATCTGATCGACGCAAAAAGTCCGTATGCCTACTATTAGCTTACGGTTATAAATCAACATATTGATTTACAAGCATGGAAATCCCCTGAGTGAAACAACGAATTGCTGTGTGTAGTCTTTGCCCATCTCCCACGATGGGCTTTTTTTTAACATTTTTCCGCTTCGCTACCTCGCCCCTCACTCTTTCCAATAATGTTGCACAAGATACTGTGACTCTCTTCAAGCCGTCAGCAGGCTGATAATGTTATTTATATTTTATTGTTTATTTCATGCAGCCATTACACGATGAACGCTTATGAACTCCAGGCACTCCGCCATATTTTTGCCATGACTATTGATGAATGCGCGACCTGGATTGCCCAGACCGGTGACAGTGAAAGCTGGCGTCAGTGGGAAAATGGCAAGTGTGCCATTCCTGAGCGTGTAGTCGAGCAACTGTTGGCTATGCGTCAGCAAAGAAAAAAACATCTTCATGCCATCATAGAGAAAATAAATAACCGCATCGGCAACAACACCATGCGTTTTTTCCCCGACTTAACCGCATTTCAACGAGTCTACCCTGATGGCAATTTTATTGACTGGAAGATCTATCAATCGGTAGCCGCTGAATTATATGCACACGATCTGGAGCGGCTTTGTTAATTTTTCCACAGAAAGGAATTGTCGTTGTTACAACAATAATGAATGGATACTGACACAACATCGCTACACTTTTTAAAGCACCTTTGCTAAGTAGAACCTATGAAAAATCCCTATTACCCTACCGCACTTGGGTTGTATTTTAATTACCTGGTGCATGGTATGGGCGTCATTTTGATGAGCCTGAATATGGCCTCGCTGGAGACACTTTGGCAGACTAATGCCGCGGGTGTCTCGATAGTTATCTCATCGCTGGGCATTGGTCGATTAAGTGTCTTGCTTTTTGCAGGATTATTATCCGATCGCTTTGGTCGCCGCCCTTTTATCATGCTCGGGATGTGCTGCTATATGGCCTTCTTTTTTGGCATCCTGCACACCAATAACATCATTATCGCTTATGTTTTTGGCTTTCTGGCAGGAATGGCAAACAGTTTTCTCGATGCAGGCACTTATCCCAGTTTGATGGAAGCTTTTCCACGCTCACCTGGGACAGCCAATATTTTAATTAAAGCATTTGTTTCCAGCGGACAATTTTTATTACCGCTAATCATTAGTCTGTTAGTGTGGGCTGAACTGTGGTTCGGTTGGTCCTTTATGATTGCTGCAGGCATTATGTTTATTAACGCTCTGTTTTTATACCGTTGTACGTTCCCACCCCATCCGGGTCATCGCTTACCTGTCATAAAGAAAACCACCAGCTCTACGGAACATCGCTGTTCAATTATCGATTTAGCCAGTTATACCTTATATGGCTATATCTCAATGGCAACGTTTTATCTGGTTAGCCAGTGGCTGGCACAGTACGGACAATTTGTTGCAGGCATGTCATACACTATGTCGATTAAACTACTCAGTATCTACACCGTGGGTTCGCTGCTTTGTGTATTTATTACCGCTCCACTCATTCGTAATACCGTTCGCCCAACAACATTACTGATGCTGTACACCTTTATCTCATTTATTGCTCTGTTTACCGTCTGCCTGCATCCCACATTTTATGTGGTGATAATATTTGCTTTTGTCATTGGTTTTACCTCTGCTGGAGGTGTTGTGCAAATTGGCCTGACGTTAATGGCTGAACGTTTCCCTTACGCTAAAGGTAAAGCTACAGGGATCTATTACAGTGCGGGCAGTATTGCGACCTTTACTATTCCGTTGATTACGGCTCATCTGTCCCAAAGAAGTATTGCCGATATTATGTGGTTCGATACCGCCATCGCTGCCATCGATTTTTTACTGGCACTGTTTATCGGCTTACGCAGCCGCAAAAAAACGCGGCATCACTCGCTAAAGGAAAATGTCGCTCCGGGTGGGTAATGCAATATTCTTTTCAGGTCATGCAAGATCTTACGGATAAATAACTCTTTCTGCGCTAACTAAGGAAAATCGCGATCAAAAACAAACTATGACATGCAATATTCCTGGAAACATAAACTTTATGCCATGTACCCAGGGAAAATCATCTTCAGTATAGTAATTATGTAAACCGTCGAAGAACAATACGTACGGTAACGAAATTATCTTTCAGCAAGGAGCTGTGAAAATGTCTCAAAATAAGGCTTTCAGCACGCCATTTATCCTGGCTGTTCTTTGTATTTACTTCAGCTACTTCCTGCACGGCATTAGTGTTATTACGCTTGCCCAAAACATGTCATCTCTGGCGGAAAAGTTTTCCACTGACAACGCGGGCATTGCCTACTTAATTTCCGGTATTGGTTTGGGGCGATTGATCAGTATTTTATTCTTCGGTGTGATCTCCGATAAGTTTGGTCGTCGGACGGTGATATTAATGGCAGTAATAATGTATCTGCTATTCTTCTTTGGTATTCCCGCTTGCCCGAATTTAACTCTCGCCTACGGTCTGGCAGTGTGCGTAGGTATCGCTAACTCAGCGCTGGATACGGGTGGCTACCCCGCGCTCATGGAATGCTTTCCGAAAGCCTCTGGTTCGGCGGTCATACTGGTTAAAGCGATGGTGTCATTTGGGCAAATGTTCTACCCAATGCTGGTGAGCTATATGTTGCTCAATAATATCTGGTACGGCTATGGGCTGATTATTCCGGGTATTCTGTTTGTACTGATCACGCTGATGCTGTTGAAAAGCAAATTCCCCAGCCAGTTGGTGGACGCCAGCGTAGCTAATGAATTACCGCAAATGAACAGCAAACCGTTAGTCTGGCTGGAAGGTGTTTCATCGGTACTGTTCGGTGTAGCCGCATTCTCGACCTTTTATGTGATTGTGGTGTGGATGCCCAAATATGCGATGGCTTTTGCTGGTATGTCAGAAGCTGAGGCATTAAAAACCATCTCTTATTACAGTATGGGCTCGTTGGTCTGTGTCTTTATTTTTGCCGCACTACTGAAAAAAATGGTCCGGCCCATCTGGGCTAATGTATTTAACTCTGCACTGGCAACAATAACAGCAGCCATTATCTACCTGTACCCTTCTCCACTGGTGTGTAATGCTGGCGCCTTTGTTATCGGTTTCTCAGCAGCTGGTGGCATTTTACAGCTCGGCGTTTCGGTCATGTCAGAGTTTTTCCCCAAAAGCAAAGCCAAAGTCACCAGTATTTATATGATGATGGGCGGATTGGCTAATTTTGTTATTCCGCTGATTACCGGTTATCTGTCGAACATCGGTCTGCAATATATCATTATTCTCGATTTTACTTTCGCGCTGCTGGCCCTGATTACCGCAATTATTGTCTTTATCCGCTATTACCGCGTTTTTATTATTCCTGAGAATGATGTGCGGTTTGGCGAGCGTAAATTTAGCACCCGGTTAAACACAATTAAGCATAGAGGTTAAAGGAGTTAATTATGGATGTTACCGCAAAATACGAATTGATTGGGCTGATGGCCTATCCTATCCGCCACAGTTTATCGCCTAAAATGCAGAATAAAGCCTTAGAAAAAGCGGGATTGCCATTTACCTATATGGCCTTTGAAGTGGATAACGATAGTTTTCCCGGAGCAATTGAAGGATTAAAAGCCCTCAAAATGCGCGGAACTGGTGTGTCGATGCCGAACAAACAACTGGCGTGTGAATATGTTGATGAATTAACGCCAGCAGCCAAACTGGTGGGTGCCATCAACACCATCGTTAATGATGATGGCTACCTGCGTGGCTATAACACCGACGGCACGGGCCATATTCGCGCCATTAAAGAGAGCGGTTTTGATATCAAAGGCAAAACGATGGTGCTGTTAGGGGCCGGAGGTGCCTCAACGGCGATTGGCGCGCAGGGGGCAATTGAAGGTTTAAAAGAAATTAAACTCTTTAACCGTCGGGATGAGTTCTTCGATAAAGCCCTCGCCTTCGCGCAGCGGGTTAACGAAAACACCGATTGTGTCGTCACGGTTACCGATCTCGCCGATCAGCAAGCCTTTGCTGAAGCCCTGGCTTCCGCCGACATTTTAACCAATGGCACAAAAGTGGGTATGAAACCCCTTGAGAATGAATCATTGGTTTATGATATCAGTCTGTTACATCCGGGACTGCTGGTCACTGAATGCGTGTATAACCCTCATATGACGAAGTTATTGCAGCAGGCACAACAAGCTGGTTGCAAAACGATTGATGGATACGGCATGTTGTTGTGGCAAGGGGCTGAACAGTTCACGTTATGGACTGGCAAAGATTTCCCTCTGGAATATGTTAAACAGGTCATGGGGTTCGGTGCCTGACAGGCTGACCGCGTGCAGAAAGGGTAAAAAATGAAAACCGTAACTGTAAAAGATCTCGTCATTGGTACGGGCGCACCTAAAATCATCGTCTCGCTGATGGCGAAAGATATCGCCCGCGTGAAATCCGAAGCTCTCGCCTATCGTGAAGCGGACTTTGATATTCTGGAATGGCGTGTAGACCACTATGCCGATCTCTCCAATGTGGAGTCTGTCATGGCGGCAGCAAAAATTCTCCGTGAAACCATGCCAGAAAAACCGCTGCTGTTTACCTTCCGCAGTGCCAAAGAAGGCGGTGAGCAGGCGATTTCCACCGAGGCTTATATTGCTCTCAATCGTGCAGCCATCGACAGCGGCCTGGTTGATATGATCGATCTGGAGTTATTTACCGGCGATGATCAGGTTAAAGAAACCGTCGCCTACGCCCACGCGCATGATGTGAAAGTTGTCATGTCCAACCATGACTTCCATAAAACGCCGGAAGCCGAAGAAATCATTGCCCGTCTGCGCAAAATGCAGTCCTTCGACGCCGATATTCCTAAGATTGCGCTGATGCCGCAAAGTACCAGCGATGTGCTGACGTTGCTTACCGCGACCCTGGAGATGCAGGAGCAGTATGCCGATCGTCCAATCATCACGATGTCGATGGCAAAAACTGGCGTAATTTCTCGTCTGGCTGGTGAAGTATTTGGCTCGGCGGCAACTTTTGGTGCGGTAAAAAAAGCCTCTGCACCAGGGCAAATCTCGGTAAATGATTTACGCACGGTATTAACTATTTTACACCAGGCATAAGCAATAATATTTCGGCGGGAACACCCTCCCCGCCGAACTTAAAAAATATATTTAACCGTATTTAATAAAAATATTTCGTGAGTCTCTGTGCGCTAATTCTCCATCTGGCGTAGGGAAAATCACATCTGAATCAGGAATTAACAATGAAACCTGTAAAACCACCTCGTATTAATGGACGAGTGCCGGTCCTGTCGGCACAGGAAGCGGTGAATTATATTCCCGACGAAGCAACACTTTGTGTGTTAGGCGCTGGCGGCGGTATTCTGGAAGCCACCACGTTAATTACAGCTCTTGCTGATAAATATAAACAGACTCAAACGCCACGTAATTTATCGATTATTAGTCCGACAGGGCTTGGCGATCGCGCCGACCGTGGTATTAGTCCTCTGGCGCAAGAAGGTCTGGTGAAATGGGCATTATGTGGTCACTGGGGACAATCGCCGCGTATTTCTGAACTCGCAGAACAAAATAAAATTATTGCTTATAACTATCCACAAGGTGTACTTACACAAACCTTACGCGCCGCCGCAGCCCACCAGCCTGGTATTATTAGTGATATTGGCATCGGGACATTTGTCGATCCACGCCAGCAAGGCGGCAAACTGAATGAAGTCACGAAAGAAGACCTGATTAAACTGGTCGAGTTTGATAACAAAGAATATCTCTATTACAAAGCGATTGCGCCAGATATCGCCTTCATTCGCGCTACCACCTGCGACAGTGAAGGCTACGCCACTTTTGAAGATGAGGTGATGTATCTCGACGCATTGGTTATTGCCCAGGCGGTGCACAATAACGGCGGTATTGTGATGATGCAGGTGCAGAAAATGGTTAAGAAAGCCACGCTGCATCCTAAATCTGTCCGTATTCCGGGTTATCTGGTGGATATTGTGGTGGTCGATCCGGATCAAAGCCAACTGTATGGCGGTGCGCCGGTTAACCGCTTTATTTCTGGTGACTTCACCCTTGATGACAGCACCAAACTTAGCCTGCCCCTAAACCAACGTAAATTAGTTGCGAGGCGTGCATTATTCGAAATGCGTAAAGGCGCGGTGGGGAATGTCGGCGTCGGTATTGCTGACGGTATTGGCCTGGTCGCCCGGGAAGAAGGTTGTGCTGATGACTTTATTCTGACGGTAGAAACAGGTCCGATTGGCGGAATTACTTCACAGGGTATCGCCTTTGGCGCGAACGTGAATACCCGCGCCATTCTGGATATGACGTCCCAGTTTGATTTTTATCACGGTGGTGGTCTGGATGTTTGTTATTTGAGTTTTGCTGAAGTCGACCAGCACGGTAACGTCGGCGTGCATAAATTCAATGGCAAAATCATGGGTACCGGTGGATTTATTGATATCAGTGCCACCTCGAAGAAAATTATTTTCTGCGGCACGTTAACTGCGGGCAGTTTAAAAACAGAAATTGCCGATGGCAAATTGCATATCGTCCAGGAAGGACGGGTAAATAAATTTATTCGGGAACTACCGGAAATTACTTTTAGCGGAAAAATCGCGCTCGAACGGGGACTGGATGTTCGTTACATCACCGAACGTGCTGTATTCACGCTGAAAGAAGACGGCCTGCATTTAATCGAAATCGCCCCTGGCGTCGATTTACAAAAAGATATTCTCGACAAAATGGACTTCACCCCAGTGATTTCGCCAGAACTCAAACTGATGGACGAAAGATTATTTATCGATGCGGCGATGGGTTTTGTCCTGCCTGAAGCGGCTCATTAACAGGAGTATTATGATGGATTTTTCTTTAACTGAAGAACAAGAACTGCTGCTGGCCAGTATTCGCGAACTGATTACGACTAACTTTCCGGAAGAGTATTTCCGCACCTGCGATCAAAACGGGACATATCCGCGTGAGTTTATGCGGGCGCTGGCGGATAACGGTATTTCCATGCTTGGCGTGCCGGAAGAATTTGGTGGTATCCCTGCGGATTACGTCACCCAAATGCTGGCGCTGATGGAAGTGTCAAAATGCGGTGCTCCGGCATTTTTAATTACCAACGGTCAATGTATTCACAGTATGCGCCGTTTCGGTTCTGCAGAGCAGCTACGTAAAACGGCAGAGAGCACCCTGGAAACGGGTGATCCCGCCTATGCCCTGGCGTTGACGGAACCAGGTGCTGGCTCAGATAACAACAGTGCCACTACCACTTACACGCGTAAAAACGGCAAGGTCTACATCAACGGACAAAAAACCTTTATTACCGGTGCGAAAGAGTACCCGTATATGCTGGTGCTGGCGCGCGATCCGCAACCGAAAGATCCCAAAAAAGCCTTCACCCTGTGGTGGGTCGACTCCAGTAAGCCCGGCATTAAGATTAACCCGCTGCATAAAATCGGCTGGCATATGCTCAGCACCTGCGAAGTCTATCTCGACAATGTGGAAGTTGAAGAGAGCGACATGGTGGGCGAAGAAGGAATGGGTTTCCTCAATGTGATGTACAACTTTGAGATGGAGCGCCTGATCAACGCCGCGCGCAGCACCGGCTTTGCCGAATGCGCCTTTGAAGATGCCGCCCGCTATGCCAACCAACGTATCGCTTTTGGTAAGCCCATTGGTCATAACCAGATGATCCAGGAAAAACTGGCGCTGATGGCGATTAAGATCGACAACATGCGCAACATGGTGCTGAAAGTGGCATGGCAAGCCGATCAGCATCAGTCACTGCGCACCAGCGCGGCGCTGGCAAAACTGTATTGCGCACGTACCGCAATGGAAGTCATTGATGATGCGATTCAAATCATGGGCGGTCTGGGCTATACCGATGAAGCGCGCGTCTCCCGCTTCTGGCGTGATGTCCGTTGTGAACGTATCGGCGGCGGTACAGACGAAATTATGATTTACGTAGCAGGTCGGCAGATCCTGAAAGACTATCAGAACAAATAATCTGCAGGCGGCGCAGCTTCTTAACAAACTGCGCCGCCAGATTTATCCAACAAGACTTACCGGTTGAGGAAATTCAGATAGGATTTCTTGTTCCGCAAAACAGTTTTTAAATTGTCTACGGTAATCGCTGGGCGAACAACCGACATGGCGCAAAAACAGTTTGGCAAAGTGATCGACATTTTCATAACCCACACGCCAGGAGATCTCTGCCTGTGATAATTCAGTATTAGTGAGTGACCATTTTGCTTCCGTCATACGCCGTTGAATAACATAGTTAATAGGGGAAATACGATACTCTTTGGTAAATTCATGGCAAATATAACTGACGCTGGCACGAAATTTTTTCGATAACTGTTCTAAAGTGATTTTTTCGCGATAATTATTATTCAGATAGAAAAGAATATCTTTTATCAGAACATCTTTTTTAATATACCCCTGCTCCGAACGATAAGCATTTTTAAAATTTTCGTAGTAAAGAATGGCTAACGTATAGGCAAATGCATCCCATAACGAAGATGTTTGGCTATTTTTACTTTGCGGCAAAATCACACTTAGCTCATTAAATAAGGTTTTTATGACTTCTTTTCCCTGCCCCGCGGCAATTACCGGACAAGAATGCGGTTGCAGTAGCTGATTTTCCTCAGCCCCCTGAAACTGAAAGCCGTACAGCGCACAGGTACACGTCGTTGCCGGATCGTTAACGTCAGAGGCCACCGCATGTAGCCTGCCGCGTTCTATCACCACAATGTCATCCGCATGTGCGACATATAACGAAGAATCGATGGTAAACCTTGCAACCCCTTTCTTGACGTAAATCAACTCGGTTTCATTGTCATGAACGTGATGTCCGGACTCCCATTTTGGATCATCGCTAAATGCAAAACGTGAAAGCCGTGGCGTTTTACCGGCGACAAACAGCGTTTCACTGGCGTTATCAAAACAGCGTTGATACATGACAACCTCCCTATTCCATGAGCAAGCAAAAACAATATATGCCGGATAAAATACGGCGTGTATTGCGGTTATACAACCGCGTTTAGCGAGAGCTAAACAAGATTATTTACACTGAATGCAAGATTGTACGGTCATGGAATAACTATATTGCCGCAAATTGCACTTTTGTTTTAGCGATCGCATTTTTTTTGCAAGATTGTTGGCAAGGAAAACAGCTTGCTCCGTCGAAAACCCCGCACCGCTATCGCACACTATTTTCAGGCCATTTTTACCTTCCATCGGAGATGGTTCCGTATGCGACTCACAGGAGAAATCATGAAAATAATAACCTGCTTTAAGCTGGTGCCTGAAGAACGGGACATTGTTGTCACTCCAGAATACACCCTGAATTTCGACAATGCCGACGCCAAAATCAGCCAGTTCGATCTCAATGCCATTGAAGCTGCAAGCCAGCTCGCAACAGATGACGATGAGATAGCCGCGCTGACCGTTGGCGGCTCATTGTTGCAGAACTCGAAAGTGCGCAAAGACGTGCTATCCCGCGGGCCGCACAGCCTGTATTTGGTGCAGGATGCGCAACTTGAACATGCACTGCCTCTCGATACCGCAAAAGCGCTGGCGGCAGCAATTGAAAAGATCGGCTTCGATTTACTGATCTTTGGTGAAGGTTCCGGCGACCTTTATGCCCAGCAGGTTGGCTTGCTGGTCGGAGAAATTCTGCAACCTCCGGTGATTAATGCAGTGAGTGCTATTCAGCGTCAGGGCAATACACTGGTGATTGAACGCACGCTTGAAGATGATGTTGAAGTTATTGAACTCTCTGTTCCAGCCGTGCTCTGCGTCACCTCCGATATTAACGTGCCACGCATTCCTTCGATGAAAGCCATTCTCGGCGCGGGTAAAAAACCGGTAAATCAGTGGCAGGCAAGTGATATTGACTGGAGCCAGAGCGCGCCACTTGCTGAACTGGTCGGCATTCGCGTACCGCCGCAAACAGAACGTAAGCACATCATTATCGATAACGATTCGCCGGAGGCCATTGCCGAGCTGGCGGAACATCTGAAGAAAGCCCTGAACTGAAGCCTACGGAGAAGAAACGATGAGTCAATTAAACAGCGTCTGGGTCTTTAGCGATAATCCTGAACGTTATGCTGAACTGTTTGGCGGCGCTCAGCAATGGGGCCAACAGGTGTATGCCATTGTACAAAATACCGACCAGGCGCAGGCAGTTATGCCTTATGGTCCAAAATGTATTTATGTTCTTGAGCAAAACGACGCGCTGCAACGCACTGAAAATTACGCCGAAAGCATTGCTGCCCTGCTGAAAGATAAACACCCCGCTATGTTGCTGTTGGCCGCGACGAAACGTGGTAAAGCTCTGGCAGCACGGTTAAGTGTGCAACTGAATGCGGCGCTGGTGAACGATGCCACGGCGGTGGATATTGTCGATGGTCACATTTGCGCCGAACACCGGATGTATGGCGGGTTAGCGTTCGCTCAGGAAAAGATCAACAGCCCGCTGGCGATCATTACCCTTGCACCCGGTGTTCAGGAACCGTGCACCAGTGATACCTCTCATCAGTGCCCGACAGAAACGGTACCTTATGTTGCTCCGCGTCATGAAATTCTCTGTCGCGAACGCCGTGCGAAAGCCGCAAGCAGCGTGGACCTGAGCAAAGCAAAACGTGTGGTTGGCGTCGGTCGTGGTCTGGCGGCGCAGGATGACCTGAAAATGGTCCACGAACTGGCGGCGGTGCTGAATGCTGAAGTCGGCTGTTCACGTCCAATTGCCGAAGGCGAGAACTGGATGGAGCGTGAACGTTATATCGGTGTCTCCGGCGTGTTGCTGAAATCCGATCTCTACCTGACGCTGGGGATCTCCGGGCAGATCCAGCATATGGTTGGCGGCAACGGCGCAAAAGTGATTGTCGCCATCAATAAAGATAAAAATGCGCCAATCTTCAATTATGCCGACTACGGTCTGGTGGGCGATATCTACAAAGTCGTCCCTGCCCTGATTAGCCAGTTGAGCCGCTAATTCCCCTTTCAACCACATCTCCCGCTGTAAACGCAGCGGGAAGGGAGCATAACGCATGTCGGAAGACAAATTTGATGCCATTGTGGTCGGTGCGGGCGTTGCTGGTAGCGTTGCCGCACTGGTCATGGCGCGAGCCGGGCTGGATGTCCTGGTGATAGAACGCGGCGACAGTGCCGGATGTAAAAACATGACCGGCGGGCGTCTTTATGCCCACACACTTGAAGCAATCATTCCAGGCTTTGCAGTATCAGCGCCGGTAGAACGCAAGGTCACACGCGAGAAAATCTCCTTCTTAACCGAAGAAAGCGCCGTTACCCTCGATTTTCACCGCGAGCAACCAGATGTTCCGCAACACGCATCTTATACCGTATTGCGTAATCGTCTGGACCCGTGGTTGATGGAACAAGCCGAGCAGGCGGGCGCGCAGTTTATCCCAGGCGTTCGCGTCGATGCGCTGGTTCGTGAAGGAAACAAGGTCACTGGCGTGCAGGCTGGGGATGATATTCTCGAAGCGAATGTGGTGATTCTGGCTGATGGCGTTAACTCGATGCTTGGCCGCTCGCTGGGAATGGTTCCCGCTTCCGATCCGCATCATTACGCTGTTGGTGTTAAAGAGGTTATTGGCCTCACACCAGAACAGATCAACGATCGCTTTAATATTACGGGCGAGGAAGGTGCCGCCTGGCTGTTTGCCGGTTCCCCTTCTGACGGCCTGATGGGCGGGGGATTTCTCTATACCAACAAGGATTCCATATCCTTGGGGCTGGTTTGTGGATTGGGTGATATCGCCCATACGCAAAAAAGCGTGCCGCAAATGCTGGAAGATTTTAAACAACACCCCGCCATTCGCCCACTAATTAGCGGCGGCAAACTGCTTGAATATTCCGCGCATATGGTGCCAGAAGGCGGTCTGGCAATGGTGCCGCAGATGGTTAACGATGGCGTGATGATCGTTGGTGACGCCGCAGGCTTCTGCCTGAATTTGGGTTTTACAGTTCGTGGCATGGATTTAGCCATTGCATCGGCTCAGGCTGCCGCCACAACGGTGATCGCCGCCAAAGAACGCGAGGATTTCTCCGCCAGCAGTCTGGCGCAATACAAACGTGAGCTGGAACAAAGCTGCGTCATGCGCGATATGCAGCATTTCCGCAAGATCCCGGCGCTGATGGAAAACCCGCGCCTGTTTAGCCAATACCCACGAATGGTCGCCGACATCATGAACGAGATGTTCACCATTGACGGCAAACCAAACCAGCCGGTACGCAAAATGATCATGGGACACGCGAAGAAAATTGGGCTGATCAACTTGCTGAAAGATGGCATTAAGGGAGCAACCGCGCTATGAGCCAGAACGCTACGGTTAACGTCGACATCAAATTAGGCGTCAATAAATTCCATGTTGATGAGGGCCACCCGCATATCATTCTGGCGGCAAATCCCGATATCAATGAATTCCGTAAATTAATGAAAGCCTGCCCTGCCGGACTTTATAAGCAGGATGACGCCGGCAACATTCATTTTGATTCTGCCGGTTGTCTGGAGTGCGGCACCTGTCGGGTGCTGTGCGGTAACACTATTCTCGAACAGTGGCAATATCCCGCAGGCACCTTCGGTATTGATTTTCGCTACGGCTAATCATGCATCCCACAGGCCCGCATCTCGGGCCTGATGTTCTGTTTCGAGAGTCCAACATGAAAGTGACATTAACGTTCAACGAACAACGTCGTGCGGCGTATCGTCAGCAAGGGCTATGGGGCGATGCTTCGCTGGCCGATTACTGGCAGCAGACCGCTCGTGCGATGCCAGACAAAATTGCCGTGGTCGATAATCATGGAGCATCGTACACCTATAGCGCGCTCGATCACGCCGCGAGCTGTCTGGCAAACTGGATGTTAGCGAAGGGTATTGAATCAGGCGATCGCATCGCATTTCAACTGCCAGGCTGGTGTGAATTTACCGTTATCTATCTTGCCTGCCTGAAAACCGGTGCGGTTTCCGTGCCGCTGTTGCCTTCCTGGCGGGAAGCAGAACTGGTGTGGGTGCTCAATAAGTGTCAGGCAAAAATGTTCTTTGCACCGACGTTGTTTAAACAAACGCGTCCGGTAGATTTAATCCTGCCGCTGCAAAATCAGCTTCCACAACTACAACAAATTGTCGGTGTGGACAAACTGGCTCCCGCCACCTCTTCCCTCTCATTAAGTCAGATTATCGCCGACAATACCTCACTGACCACGGCGATAACGACCCACGGCGATGAATTAGCTGCGGTGCTGTTTACCTCCGGAACCGAGGGTCTGCCAAAGGGCGTGATGCTAACGCATAACAATATTCTCGCCAGCGAGCGGGCTTATTGCGCGCGACTGAATCTGACCTGGCAGGATGTCTTTATGATGCCTGCGCCACTTGGTCACGCAACGGGCTTTCTGCATGGCGTAACGGCACCATTCTTAATTGGCACTCGCAGCGTGTTGTTAGATATTTTCACTCCTGATGCGTGTCTCGCGCTGCTTGAGCAGCAGCGTTGCACCTGTATGCTAGGCGCAACGCCGTTTGTCTATGATCTTTTGAATGTACTAGAGAAACAACCCGCGGACCTTTCAGCGCTGCGTTTCTTTCTTTGCGGCGGTACCACAATCCCCAAAAAAGTGGCACGTGAATGCCAGCAGCGCGGCATTAAATTATTAAGTGTTTATGGTTCCACAGAAAGTTCGCCGCATGCGGTGGTGAATCTCGATGATCCTTTGTCGCGCTTTATGCACACCGATGGTTACGCTGCCGCAGGTGTAGAGATTAAAGTGGTCGATGACGCACGCAAGACCTTACCGCCAGGTTGCGAAGGTGAAGAAGCCTCGCGTGGCCCCAATGTGTTTATGGGGTATTTTGATGAACCTGAATTAACCGCCCGTGCGCTGGACGAAGAAGGCTGGTATTACAGCGGCGATCTCTGCCGTATGGATGAGGCTGGCTATATAAAAATTACCGGACGCAAAAAAGATATTATTGTCCGCGGCGGCGAAAATATTAGCAGCCGTGAAGTGGAAGATATTTTATTGCAGCATCCTAAAATTCACGATGCCTGTGTGGTTGCAATGCCCGATGAACGTTTAGGTGAACGATCATGCGCTTATGTCGTGCTGAAAGCGCCGCATCATTCATTATCGCTGGAAGAGGTGGTGGCTTTTTTTAGCCGTAAACGGGTCGCAAAATATAAATATCCTGAACATATCGTGGTAATCGAAAAACTACCGCGCACTGCCTCAGGTAAAATACAAAAGTTTTTGTTAAGAAAAGATATTATGCGGCGATTAACGCAGGATGTCTGTGAAGAGATTGAATAAGTTTCATCTTCGGGGATCACATAAACCCGGCGACAAAACGCCGCCGGGTATTTATTTTATTTCTTCAGTTCAGCCAGGCTTAACCAGGTTTGCACCACGGTGTCCGGATTCAGAGACAGGCTATCGATCCCCTCTTCCATCAACCATGCGGCAAAATCTTCGTGGTCGGACGGACCCTGACCGCAAATCCCGACATATTTGCCCTGTTTCTTCGCGGCACGAATCGCCATCGACAGCAGTGCTTTCACCGCATCGTTGCGCTCATCGAACAGTTCAGACACCACGCCGGAGTCGCGGTCCAGACCGAGCGCCAGCTGCGTCATATCGTTTGAGCCAATTGAGAAGCCGTCGAAATATTCGAGGAACTGCTCTGCCAGCAAGGCGTTGGACGGGATTTCACACATCATGATGATTTTCAGCCCGTTCTCGCCACGTTTCAGCCCCTGACGCGCCAGTTCTTCAACCACCGCTTTCGCCTGATCTACGGTACGCACGAACGGGATCATGATCTCAACGTTGGTCAGCCCCATGTCGTTGCGCACACGTTTCACTGCTTCACACTCCAGCGCGAAACAGTCGCGGAAGCTGTCGGAAACATAGCGGCCCGCGCCACGGAAGCCGAGCATCGGGTTCTCTTCATCTGGCTCGTAACGCTCACCACCGACCAGGTTGGCATATTCGTTCGATTTAAAATCAGAGAGACGGACAATGACGCGCTTCGGATAAAACGCGGCACCCAGCGTCGCGATCCCTTCTGTCAGACGACCAACGTAAAATTCACGCGGAGAATCAAAACCTTTCATCATCTCGCGGATTTCGTTTTGCAACTGCGGTTCCTGATCGTCAAACTCAAGCAGTGCGCGTGGGTGGACGCCAATCATACGGTTGATGATAAATTCCAGACGCGCAAGGCCCACGCCTTCGTTCGGCAGGCAGGCGAAGTCGAAAGCACGGTCCGGGTTACCGACGTTCATCATCACTTTCAACGGCAGATCCGGCATCGTTTCTACGCTGGAGCTTTTCACGCTAAATTCCAGCAACTCCGCATAGACGTAACCGGTATCACCTTCGGCACAAGAAACAGTGACGTTCTCACCGTCTTTCATCCGTTCTGTTGCATCACCACAGCCCACTACCGCCGGAATGCCCAGTTCACGAGCGATGATCGCCGCGTGACAGGTACGACCGCCACGGTTGGTGACGATGGCAGATGCTTTCTTCATGATCGGTTCCCAGTCCGGGTCGGTCATGTCAGTGACCAGCACGTCGCCAGGTTCGATGCGGTTCATTTCGCTGATGTCATGGATGACTTTCACCGGACCCGCGCCGATGCGATGACCGATAGCACGGCCTTCGGCGATAATCTTACCCTGTGAATGCAGCGTATAACGCTCCATGACCTGACCGCGTGAGCGCACGGTTTCCGGACGCGCCTGCACAATGAACAGTTTGCCGGTGTGGCCATCTTTCGCCCACTCAATATCCATCGGGCGACCGTAGTGTTTCTCAATTTGTACGGCCTGTTTTGCCAGTTCCTGCACTTCTTCGTTGGTCAGCGAGAAGATGTCACGCTGTTCCTGCGGTACGTCTTCGATTTTAACCTGCTTGCCGTGCTCCTGGGTCGGCGCGTAAACCATGCGGATTTTTTTCGACCCCATGGTGCGACGCACGATAGCCGGGCGATTCGCTGCAAGTGTCGGTTTATGGACGTAAAACTCATCCGGGTTAACCGCGCCCTGCACGACCATTTCACCAAGGCCCCATGCGGAAGTGATAAACACCACCTGGTCAAAGCCGGATTCGGTATCAATGGAGAACATCACGCCAGAAGATGCGAGGTCAGAGCGCACCATCCGTTGAACACCGGCGGAGAGCGCCACACCACGGTGATCGTAACCCTGGTGCACACGATAAGAGATGGCGCGATCGTTAAACAGAGAAGCAAATACATGTTTCACTGCCACGAGAACGGCGTCAAAACCCTGAACGTTGAGGAAGGTTTCCTGCTGACCGGCAAAGGAAGCGTCCGGCATATCTTCTGCAGTAGCGGAGGAGCGCACCGCAAAAGAGGCGTTTTCGTCATCGGCGGAAAGCTGTGCATAAGCTTCGCGGATGGCATTTTCCAGCTCAGGCTGGAAGGGAGTGTCGATAATCCACTGGCGGATTTGCGCGCCCGCTTTCGCAAGCTGGGTAACATCGTCAATATCCGTTTTATCCAGCAGTTCATAAATGCGCTGGTTTACGCCGCTTTGGTCCAGAAACTGGTTAAACGCGTCGGCGGTTGTGGCGAAACCATTCGGAACGGAAACACCCATTCCGGAAAGGTTAGTAATCATTTCACCCAGGGAGGCATTTTTGCCCCCAACCCTGTCTACATCATTCATGCCGAGTTGGTTATACCAAAGCACCAGCGGTGACGAGCCATTGTTGGACATCGAACAATCCTTTTGTGATAAATGAACGGTTTGAGAAACACATTTCTGCGCATTTATCTTTGCATATTTAACCGGATGAAAAAAACGGTGAATCGTTCAAGCAAATATATTTTTTTACTTTTTAAGACTGATCCCAGCGTTGCGCAAACCTGCTCTATTCGACAATTTCCACATAAACCATCGGTATAAACGAAACCATAAAAATGAAATGCTGTTTTCATAAAAAATAAAATTGAAGGTTCATTTTATAAACCAGACATTACGTCCTACGCTTCTGTGCGTTTTTAATTTATGCTTTCATAGAATTATGTCTGCATCACGGGAAGAACAAAATGGATAATGCTGTTGATCGCCACGTTTTTTATATTTCTGATGGTACGGCAATAACTGCGGAGGTATTAGGACACGCAGTAATGTCACAATTTCCCGTCACTATCAGCAGCATTACGCTGCCGTTTGTCGAAAATGAGAGCCGTGCACGGGCAGTGAAGGATCAGATTGACGCAATTTATCACCAGACAGGTGTGCGCCCGCTGGTCTTCTACTCCATCGTGTTGCCGGAGATTCGCGCCATCATCTTGCAAAGTGAAGGCTTTTGCCAGGATATTGTTCAGGCGCTGGTTGCCCCGCTACAACAAGAGATGAAACTGGATCCAACGCCGATTGCTCATCGTACCCATGGCCTTAACCCTAATAATCTCAATAAATATGATGCGCGCATTGCGGCGATTGATTACACCCTCGCCCACGATGACGGCATTTCGTTGCGCAATCTGGACCAGGCTCAGGTGATCCTGCTCGGTGTTTCTCGCTGTGGTAAAACCCCCACCAGTCTGTATCTGGCAATGCAGTTTGGTATCCGCGCGGCAAACTACCCCTTTATTGCCGACGATATGGACAATCTGGTGCTACCCGCGTCGCTCAAACCGCTTCAGCATAAATTGTTCGGCCTGACTATCGACCCGGAACGTCTGGCGGCGATTCGCGAGGAACGTCGGGAGAACAGCCGCTATGCCTCGCTTCGTCAGTGCAGGATGGAAGTCGCGGAAGTAGAAGCGTTGTACCGTAAAAATCAGATCCCGTGGATTAACAGTACCAATTATTCGGTAGAAGAGATTGCCACCAAGATCCTCGATATCATGGGGCTTAGCCGCCGAATGTACTAGAGAACTAGTGCATTAGCTTATTTTTTTGTTATCATGCTAACCACCCGGCGAGGTGTGACACACCTCGCACTTGAAATCAGCTGCGATTGGTTTATCGTGATGCGCATCACTTCCCGGTAGTCCTGCCGTAGAAGCAACAAATTTCTGAGACTTGTAATGAACAGAACTGACGAACTCCGTACTGCGCGTATTGAGAGCCTGGTAACGCCCGCCGAACTCGCGCTACGGTATCCCGTAACGCCTGGCGTCGCCACCCATGTCACCGACTCCCGCCGCAGAATTGAAAAAATACTGAATGGTGAAGATAAGCGACTGTTGGTCATTATTGGCCCCTGCTCGATCCACGATCTCACCGCTGCAATGGAGTACGCCACCCGTCTGCAGTCGCTGCGCAACCAGTACCAGTCACGGCTGGAAATCGTAATGCGCACCTATTTTGAAAAACCACGAACTGTTGTCGGCTGGAAAGGGCTAATCTCCGATCCGGATTTAAACGGCAGCTATCGGGTAAATCACGGTCTGGAGCTGGCGCGCAAATTACTTTTACAGGTAAATGAGCTGGGTGTCCCTACCGCGACTGAGTTCCTCGATATGGTGACCGGTCAGTTTATTGCTGATTTAATCAGTTGGGGCGCGATTGGCGCACGTACTACCGAAAGTCAGATCCACCGTGAAATGGCTTCGGCACTCTCCTGTCCGGTAGGTTTTAAAAATGGTACCGATGGCAACACGCGGATTGCCGTGGATGCTATCCGCGCAGCCCGCGCCAGCCATATGTTTCTCTCGCCAGACAAAAATGGTCAGATGACCATCTATCAGACCAGCGGCAACCCGTATGGCCACATTATTATGCGTGGCGGCAAAAAACCGAATTATCATGCCGATGATATCGCCGCAGCCTGCGATACGCTGCACGAGTTTGATTTACCTGAACATCTGGTGGTGGATTTCAGCCACGGTAACTGCCAGAAGCAGCACCGTCGCCAGTTAGAAGTTTGTGAGGATATTTGTCAGCAAATCCGCAATGGCTCTACGGCGATTGCTGGAATTATGGCGGAAAGTTTCCTGCGCGAAGGAACGCAAAAAATCGTCGGCGGTCAGCCGCTCACTTACGGTCAATCCATTACCGACCCGTGTCTGGGCTGGGAAGATACCGAACGCCTGGTCGAAAAACTTGCCTCTGCGGTAGATACCCGCTTCTGAATGCGTGCCCATTCCTGATGGGATGGGCATTTCTGCGCAACTTGTTGTCTTCTCAGCACATTACTGCTTGCTCTGGTCAGCCATAATATTGATAATAAGAATCATTGTTATATCAATTATTATTAATTTTTATTCGTTATACGGATAGCAGAAAACTCACGCCTGAAACGGATGCCAATCACAAGACCGCTTCCCCGCAGCCTATTCGGCGAATTTCCAGCCAGACACTGTTAGGTCCGGATGGCAAACTGATTATCGATCATGACGGGCAAGAATATCTGCTCCGTAAAACTCAGGCTGGCAAGCTGCTGTTAACTAAGTAGCCTTTAACTCGAGCAGCTGACTTCCAGCCGTTTACCCCAGTCAGGTGGACGACTGACATAGTCATCATCTCTGTCGCTGAAAGGATTTCGCAACGCCTCATGCAGGCGGTGCAATTCCGTCATATCACCCTTTTCTGCCGCTTCAATCGCCCGTTGCGCCAACCAGTTGCGCAATACCAGAGCGGGGTTAACGCTTTGCATCAACTGCTGACGCTCACTATCGCTAACCTCGTCTTGTTGCAAACGCCCCCGATAACGGGCAAACCAGTCATCAAATGCCGCACGATCAATAAACTCATCACGTAGCGGTGACGCCGCGCTGTGCTGCTCGGTCAGACTCAGCATGCGGAATGTGCGGGTATAATCGCTGCGCTCTCGCGCCATCAGACTGAATAATTCATTCAGTAGCGCGTTATCCTCTTTTTGCTCCGTCATGAAGCCCAGTTTCTGCCGCATCCGTTGTCCATAATGCGTCAACAAAACCTGCTGATAGCTGTCCAGGGCCTCATTCAGGGCATCAACGGCAACAAATGGTGACAATGTCTGCGCCAGACGCTGTAAATTCCACAACGCGACGGCAGGTTGATTGTCAAAGCTATAACGCCCTTGATGATCCGAGTGATTACAAATAAAACCGGGTTCGTAATCATCAAGAAAACCAAACGGCCCGTAATCAAGCGTCAGCCCCAGCAGCGACATGTTGTCGGTATTCATCACCCCATGAGCAAAGCCGACCGTCTGCCATTGGGCAATTAACGAGGCGGTACGTGCGACAACATCGCTAAACCAGAGACGGTATTTGTCCTCATCATCATCAATATGTGACCAGTAATGACGAATGGCAAAGTCAGCTAACTGACGAACCTTTTCCGGCTCGCGGCGATAGTAAAAATGTTCGAAATGACCAAAGCGCAGATGACTTGGTGCCACACGCATCAGCATCGCACCTGGCTCTACCGTTTCCCGATACACTGGCGAATCGCTGGTGACGATACTTAACGCGCGGGTCGTCGGAATGCCCAGATAATGCATCGCCTCACTGGCGAGACTTTCTCGTATCGTCGAACGTAAAACCGCCCGTCCATCACCCATTCGCGAATAAGGCGTCAGGCCAGCACCTTTCAGATGCCAGTCCATTGTAGTGCCATCAGCAAGCAGTTGTTCGCCAAGTAAAATGCCGCGCCCATCACCCAGTTGGCCCGCCCAGACGCCGAACTGATGACCACTGTAAACCTGCGCCAGTGGTGACATACCAGGCAGTAGGGTTTCGCCGCCCCAGACACCTGCAGCATTTTTAAACAGCGACGATGGAATACTCAGCGTGTTAGCGAGTTCGGTATTATGCCAAATCAGCCGGGCATTATTTAAAGGCGTAGGGGAAAGTGCTGTATAGGTTTCTGGCAATTCATCGCGCCAGCGGGTAACAAAAGACAGGGTCATAGATCCTCCTGTTTGATAGTGTAGACGGTTACTCTCGTCTTAAACACCAGCAAACAGGAGGGTTATCGCTGAACCAACGTCGTTATCTGATTTATAGGAACGGCAGGCCACAGGCATCCCTGGAGAGCATGGAAATCGAAGGGGGTAATCTGTGCCAATATTTCTGTCGTATCAATGCCCCCCGCGATGATGCAATTGCAACAAGGGGAAATTTGCGCCTGGATCGCACGAATAAACGGTTCGAAGGAGCGATGCGTGATTTGTTGCTGAATAAAACTTTTATCCAGCATGACGCGGGTGAAAAGACCATCAAAAACCGCTTTCATTGTGCTATTACCTGCTCCCAAATTGCCTAACACAAGGGGATACATTTGCGATAAGGATAAAAGATCGCGATTATCTTTTCCTTCATTGAGATGCGGGTAATTCTCATTAATCAACAGTTCAATAAACGGATATTTTAATAGTTCGCCTGCGTAATTATCCCTCTCTAATAATAATGTAGCCACTTGTGGCGTTAAATTAAGCCAGGCAAAGAGTTTATGTTGAATAAAAAAATGTTGGCATGATTTTAGTAATTCCAACTGCTCTGAAAATAATTGCCAATGTTGCTCCTCGGTAAGTTGCGCTATAACCCGACTCGTCGGGATACGCACCGTGCCATCTTCACTGGAGAAATGGGTAATTAACTCAACGCCGACAAGGAGTTGCTGGTTATCTCTTATCGGCAGGAAATAGCAATCAGAATGATAAAGATTCTCCAAAAAAATCTTCATGGTAACCGTCCCTCTCGAAGGATGTTTTTCAGTATCCGGCTAAAAGGGATGAGGCCATAAGACATAACAATTACAGAAGGAGTAACTTTCATTTGTTCCATGTTAACCACTTTTTCAGGGGTCCTTTTTTTAGATTATCCTGATTATAAACGAATAATCCATTTACGGAATTTTTGTCTGCAAAATACTACTGTATTCAGGAGTAAATGGACGGCGATGTATCATCGCCGTCCATTTTTCGACATACTAGATTCGTCTCGCCTGCCAGAAATTTTTCTGCCAATAGACATTATCAAGTGAGGAACGCATCACTCCCTTGCTGGTAGAGGCGTGGATAAATTGGTTGTTGGTATCGTAAATACCTACATGCAAACCATTTTGTCCGGACCCCGTTTTGAAAAAGACCAGGTCACCAGGCAGCAACTCGTCTTTATCAATTTGCGTGCCGATAGAGGCTTGTTCTTTGGTTTCTCGGGGCAGCTGCAAATCGAAACGATCGCGCATCGTTACAACCACAAATCCCGAACAGTCCACACCGCGCCGCGTCATGCCACCATAACGATACGGCGTGCCATGCCAGCTTTGTAGCTGGTCGTTCAAACCGGCAATAACGGTAATCGAATCAGAAAGTCTGGCATTTGGCGGCGGTGCTTTATGGTGGCTACACCCGGCCAGAAACAGTGCTGTGATCAAAATAAGGCAGAAACGCATTCCGTACGGTTCCTCTGTTTTTTATTCTTGCATTAATTTAGCGTCGTAATTACCCGATTTTCAAGATACTAATGAAATCAGATGGTCGAAATCAGCATTCTGTGACCTTCGATATCCAGACGGCGAAAATTCATCCCATAGGCCTGCGCCAGATTTGGCGGCGTGAGCACCTCTTCTCTGCGTCCACTGGCCAGCATTTTTCCACCTTTTAGCAACCACGCCCGATGCGCATGACGCAATGTGTGGTTGAGATCGTGACTGCTCATCACAATCGCCAGTCCTTGCTGACACAGAGCGCTCAGAATTTTGTCTAACGCACTTTGTTGCGCAACATCAAGACTGTTCATCGGCTCATCAAGAAGCAGCAATTGACCTGCGGGATTGGCTTGTGGTGTGATTTGCAGCACCACCGCAGCAAGACGTACGCGTTGCCATTCACCGCCGGAAAGTTGATTGGTGCTACGTCCGAGTTTGTCATCAAGAGCCAGCGCCCCTGCGACATCATTCAGTAGTTCGGTACGCGTTTTATCGTGCTGATGCAGTGTCAGGTAGTGCCAGACCGGCATTGCAAACGGCGGCGTCTGCTGTTGTGAAAGATAGGCGCGATGCAGCGCGAGTTTTGTTGCGGACCATGCTTCCAGGGGTTGCCCCGCGAACTGAATGCTTCCCTTACCGCTGGTCATTCCGGCCATTCGTGCAAGCAAGGTACTCTTACCCGCGCCATTCGGCCCCACCAGATGCAGGATCTCCCCAGCCCGAACCTCGCCAGAAAGTGGCCCCAGGCGGGTAGATTCCGCAACATCCTGTAACTGCATCACAATAGACATTATTTTGCCAACGCCAGTTTAATGCTTTCCATCACAATGGGGTCTTCCGGCGTCATATCCGGGGAAAAACGCTGGATGACCAATCCGTCCCTGCCAACTAAAAATTTCTCAAAATTCCATAAAATATCATCAGGGTACAGCGGTGCACGACCTTTGCTGACCATACGGGCATAGAATCCGCTCTCTTCCGGCGCGACTGCGGTCGGCGCTGCGGCAATCAATTTTTGATACAGCGGATGGCGTCCTTCGCCATTAACTTCAATCTTACTGAACATCGGGAACGTCACCCCCCATGTGGTGGTACAGTAAGTTTTAATCTCTTCATCGCTGCCCGGTTCTTGTTCCAGAAACTGGTTGCACGGGAATCCCAGCACCACAAAACCTCGATCGGCCCAGGCTTTCTGAATATTCTCCAACTGCTCATATTGCGGCGTTAAGCCACACTTTGAGGCGACATTGACAATCAACAGCACATTACCGGCGTACTTCTCCAGCGTGGTCACTTCACCGTCGATATCTTTCACTACGGTCGTCAGAATGGAATCTTGCATCGTTTCTCCTGGGTGTGGTCAGTAAAAATCTTAGCTTTTAATCATAGACCGTCTTTTTGCGGCTAACGTCCTGCTTTTAACAATAACCAGATAAACACCGGCGCACCCAACGTTGCGGTGACCACGCCAATAGGCAGCTCTGCGGCAGCTAATGCCAAGCGCGCTACAACATCGGCCAGCAGCAATGCGCTCGCCCCTGCCAGCGCGCAGCCGGGAAGTAATACGCGATGATCGGTTAAACCACACAACCGAAGAATATGTGGGATCACCAGACCAATAAAGCCGATAGCACCCGCCAGCGCCACACTGACGCCAACCATCCAGCCGGTCGCTGCCACCAGCACATTGCGCCAGAACCACAGGGGTAAACCCAGTTGCCGCGCCGAGATCTCGCCAAGTGCTAACATATTCATCGGCCTGGACTGACAACAGATCCACAACAACACGGGGATCAATGCCAGCATCAGCCAGCTTTGCCGCCAGTCTACGCCGCCAAAACCGCCCATCATCCAGTACATCAGCTGACGTAAATCAACAGAGGTGGAAAAGTAGATAGCCCACGTCATTAGTGCGCTACAGATAATCCCTAATGCAACGCCAGCCAGCAATAACCGACTGGTCGAAAGATGACGACGGGCGAAACGTAAGAGTATTAAAGTGATGATAAGCGCGCCAGCAATCGCACACAGCCCTAGTGCCCAGTTTGGGAGTTGCCCTTGCCCAAGCAATACCGCGGCGATAAGCCCTACGCCTGCGCCGTTAGAGACGCCAAGTAGTCCAGGTTCTGCCAGAGGATTTTCAAACAACGCCTGCATTACTGCGCCGGATATAGCCAGCGCCGCACCAACCAGCAATACAGCCAGCGTACGTGGCAGGCGAATCTGCCAGACGAACAGTTCGCCACGAGGAGAAAACCAGTCACCTGGCGAGATCCATTGTTCACCGGCGCAAAGGCTTAAGAGAAGCGCCAGCAGCATCAAAACTGACAGGCATAATAACCAGCGAATATTTTGTCGCTGTTGTTGGCGGGCAAGTGTCAGCATGGTATCCGTTCTGCTGAAGTGTCATGGCGTTGATTTTACGGTGACTCTTCGACAGTGAAAAGAAAAAAGGCCGCAGAGCGGCCTTTTTAGTTAGATCAGATTACTCGTCTTTGGGCGAAGCGTTTTCGACCCGGCTTTTTAACTTCTGCCCGGGTCTGAAGGTCACCACGCGCCGTGCTGTAATGGGAATATCCTCGCCCGTTTTCGGGTTACGTCCCGGGCGTTGATTCTTATCACGCAGATCGAAGTTACCAAAACCAGAGAGTTTCACCTGTTCGCCGTTTTCCAGAGCGCGACGGATCTCTTCGAAAAACAGTTCAACCAGTTCTTTGGCATCCCGCTTGCTAAGCCCAAGCTTATCAAACAGATATTCTG